>JADMIO011167667.1_pt1 | contig 116607 bp, 107 predicted proteins | sample 8958161 | NCBI WGS metagenome assembly JADMIO01 (sample SAMN16585339, study PRJNA669376) | soil metagenome | isolation source: Crop rotation soil | place: USA: Cullars Rotation, Alabama | collected 2011 | reverse complement strand
GCCGCGACTTCAAGTCACGTGAATTCCAAGCTTCGGATCCCACTGTGCTGGAAAGTGATCCGCCCGCCCTGTGCAAGAGCTGCGCGGTCCAGACCGGGAAGCTCTGATTTTGTAAATCTTGCACGTGGCGCGCACTCCGGGCGCGCGCACATCGGCGCCCCGCCTACAAGGGTTTGTCCGTAAAGCCCTTTATCCACGGGCACGGATTTCGCAACGACCGGACCAGTGAAACCTACCGACCATTCGCACGCCCCGGGTCTTTTCGACGAAGGCACGAACTGCTGCAAGGTGGCTCAGGCCGGCCGCGTTGCTTTCGTGGTCGACGGGGCGGCTTATTTCGCGGCCTTCAGGAAGGCGGCAGAGCGGGCCGAGCGCTCCATCACGCTGCTCGCGTGGGATTTCGACAGCAGCACCCTCCTGGACCCGGGCGATCCGAAGTCGAAAGTCGGGGACTTCCTGAACGACCTGGCGCGCCGCAGGCGCGGGCTCCACATCCGGGTGCTCGACTGGGATTTTCCAAGAGTGTTCGGTGCCGACCGCGAGTTCTCGCCCTCGCACGTCCTTTCGAAGTGGAAGCCGCACCGTCGCGTGCACTTCAGGTACGACAACACGCATCCGGTGGCCGGCTCCCAGCACCAGAAGATCGCCGCCTTCGACGACAAGGTCGCATTCGTCGGCGGGCTGGACATCACCACCAAGCGCTGGGACACGCCCGAGCATCGCCCCGACGATCCCCATCGCGTCTCCGGGGGCAAGCCTTATCCGCCGTTCCACGACATGATGGCCGTGGTCGACGGCGAAGCCGCCCGGGTCCTCGCCGGGGTGGCGCGCTTCCGCTGGGAGCGGGCGACGGGAGAGGCCCTGCAGGCGGTCGAAACAGACGGCGACCCCTGGCCGTCGAGCGTCGAGCCCGCGTTGCACGACGTTGCGCTGGCGATTTCGTGCACGGACCCGGAACGGCCCGGGAGGCCGGAGGTGCGGCACGTCGAGCGCCTTTACCTCGACATGATCGCGCGGGCGAAGCGCTACATCTACATCGAGAACCAGTATTTCACCTCGCACCTGATCGGCGAAGCGCTCGCCGCCCGGCTCGCCGAAGCCGACAGCCCGGAGATCGTTCTCGTGACGCGGCTGCTCAGCCATGGATGGCTGGAGGAAGTCACGATGCACGTCCTGCGCACGCGGCTCATACAAGCCTTGCGCAAGGCCGACACCCGGGGCCGTTTCCGCGTCTATTACCCGCACGTCGAAGGCCTGGCGGAAGGCACCTGCATCGACGTCCACTCCAAGATGATGGCGGTGGATGACGAATGGCTGCGCATCGGCTCCGCCAACCTGAGCAACCGGTCGATGGGGCTCGACACGGAGTGCGACGTGACGCTGGAGGCCGGAGGAAAAGCCGGCGTGCCGCAGGTCATCCACGCGTTCCGCAACCAGCTCCTCGCAGAGCACCTAGGAGTCGCACCGGATGCCGTCGCGCGGGCCGAGGACACCGCGGGCTCGCTGATCGGCGCGATCGAGTCGCTGCGGGGGCCCGCTCGCTCCCTGCGCGCCCTGGAAGACCTGAAGGACTGGCCGGAGCCCCTGGTGGAAGCGATAGCCATCACCGATCCCGAGAAGCCGGTTTCGCTGGATGCGCTGCTGGAACAATTCACTCCGGGGGAGGAAAGCGGCCATCGCGGCCTGCTCGTCAGGATCGCCGGGTTCGCTGCGTTTCTCTGCGCGATCGCGCTCGCCTGGCATTACACGCCGCTCGCGGAGTGGCTGACCGTCGAGCGCGTGAGCGCGCTGGCAGAGGACTTCGGCCACCGCTGGTGGGCGCCTTTCGCGGTCGTCCTCGCATACACGCCGGCAAGCATGCTGCTCATCCCGCGGCCGCTCATAACGCTGGCCGCGACCATAGCGTTCGGCGCCTGGCTCGGTTTCGCCTACGGCATGGCGGGGATCCTGCTCGCGGGCGCGGCAACCTATGGGCTTGGACGGCTCCTGAAGCGCGAAACGGTGCATCGCATCGCCGGGCCCCGCGTGACGCAGATCTGCGAAACGGTGAAGGCGCACGGGCTACCGGCGGTCATCGCGGCGCGTTTCGTGCCCATCGCGCCGTTCTGGGTGATCAACATGGTGGCCGGCGCCATCCGCATCCGGTTCTGGCACTTCATGGTCGGCACGTCGCTGGGGATCCTTCCCGGCGTGCTCGCCGCCACGGTGTTCGGCGACCAGTTCGGCGATGCGCTCAAGGATCCCGGCGGGGTCAACTACTGGTACATCGCAGGCATGGTGGTGTTCTTCGGCCTGATGTTCATCATCGTGCGCCGCTGGGTGAACCAGGCTCGCCCCGCCCCCTCCAAACCCGAGGATCCTCCTCCACGCCGGCGCCGCCTTGCAAACGTCACCTGAAGGAACAGCCATGCCCGAGCAAACGAACAAGCCCGCCCCGAAACCCGGATCGCGTCCCGGCAAGCCGACCGGCGACGGCCGGCGCGACCCCGGCCAGATGAAGCGCAACCAGGAGCACCTGCGCGTGGGCGACGACCACAAGACGCCCGAGATGAAAAAGCATCATCGCGGGACTTTTCCCTGAGCGGTACGATGCGGCGGTGAACGGAGCTTTCTCTTCCACCTACGCCGCTGCCGAGCCTGCGCGCCCGGAGATCGACTCGCTGGGCGGTCCGGCCCTCGTCGAATTCGGCAGTCCGACCTGCGGTTGGTGCCGCGCCGCCCAGCCGCTGCTCGAGTCGGCGCTCGGCGGCCATTCCGGCGTACAGCACATCAAGGTCGCCGATGGCAGCGGACGGCCGCTCGGCCGGTCTTTCCGGGTGAAGCTGTGGCCCACGCTGGTATTCCTGCGCGACGGCCGCGAGGTCGCGCGACTGGTGCGGCCCGCGGATGAGCAGGCGATCCTCGCCGCGCTCGCGGAGATAGACCCTCCGGCGTCATGATTCTGATCGCGCGGGTGCTGCTTCGGCACCACGTTCCCGGGACGAAGCATTGATTTCCCGCCTCGTTCGCAGCCCGCGTTTCTGGAACGTGTGCGCGCTCATCACCTTCACCGCCCTGATAGTGCTTCCCCGCGCGCTGCGCAGCCAGTGGCCCGAGTGGCTGACGTTCTTGCTGGCGGCGGCAACCTGTCCGCTGCTCGCCGCTTCCTGGGTCGCCGCGGGACAGGTATCTCCACGGACCGCTGCGCTGATCTGCGTCAGCGCGCTGCTGCTGGTCGGCCTCGCGGCGTACGGCTGGCGCTGACGCGCCGGCGGCGTTCGCCTCTAGCGTGACGGGCGGCGCCGCCAGTTCCAGATCATCACCCCCGCCCCCAGCATTCCGCCGAGGTGGGCGAAGTGCGCTACGCCTTCCTGCGTCCCCGTGACCCCCAGCACGAGCTCGACCAGTCCATAAAGCATCGCGAACACCCAGGCCGGCATGGGGATGGGGGGGATCAGCAGCACGACAGTCCGGCGCGGAAAGTAAATCGCGTAGGCGAGCAGCAGGCCGAACACCCCGCCGGAAGCGCCGACCGTCGGAAACGGCGCGAGCCCCGCCACTTTGCAGAACACGAGCTGCGTGATTCCCGCCGTCACCACGCTGGCAAGGTAGAGGTTCATGAACCGCGCCCGGCCCCACACGCGCTCCAGGTCGGCCCCGAACATCACCAGCGCATACATGTTGACGAACAGGTGCCAGATGCTCGCGTGCAGGAACCCGTAGCTCAAAAGCTGCCAGGGCTCGAACGGCGCACCGCCGTGGCGCGCCGAGTCCACGGGCCACAAGCCGAACAGGGACACGAGCGTGTCCCCCATGAAACCCTCCGCGATGAATACCGCCGCATTGGCGATCAGCAACGAGCGCGTGAAGGCAGGCAGCGAAGCGAACATGCCGCCACTGTAACGGCCACGCGTGACGCGGGGGCTTTCGTCATAGGCTCCGAACAGCGCCCCGCTACAATTGGCCGATGGAACGGGACGAAGACCTTCTCATACGCGAGGCGCGACGGCGCGTCGAATCGTCGCGACGCATCGTGGCCCTCACGGGCGCGGGGATCTCGACGGAATCCGGCATCCCGGACTTCCGCGGACCGCAGGGCGTCTGGACGAAAAACCCCGCGGCAGAGCGCCTGTCGACCCTGCAGCACTACCTGGCCGAACCCGCGGTCCGCAAGGCTGCCTGGCAGAACCGGCTCGTGCACCCGGCGTGGGACGCCAGGCCGAACGCCGGGCATCTCGCCCTCGCCGCCCTCGAACAGGCCGGCAGGCTGGGGGCGCTTATCACGCAGAACATCGACGAGCTGCACCAGGCGGCGGGCAACAGCCCGGACAAGGTGATCGAGCTCCACGGCACGATGCGACGCGTGGTGTGCTGGGGCTGCGGGTGGAAGGCGCCGATGCAGCACGCGCTCGACCGGGTGCGCTTGGGAGAAGACGATCCGCCTTGCCGGCAATGCGGCGGCATCCTTAAGAGCGACACGATCTCGTTCGGGCAGAGCCTGGATCCGGCCGTCCTCGAGCGCGCGCTGCGCTCTGCGCAGGAGGCGGACCTCCTGCTTTCGGTCGGCACCAGCCTGCAGGTCTATCCGGCAGCGGGCCTCGTGCCGCTGGCGCGCGAAGCCGGTGCCACGGTGATCATCGTGAACGCACAGCCGACGCCCTTCGACGATGTCGCCGACTTCGTCATCCGCTCGCCGATCGGACAGTGCCTTCCGCGGATGTGCGCGGAAGCGTAAAGCTGGCGCAGGCGCCCGCGCCGCTCTTTCCTTCCAGGCGCATCGTGCCGCCGTGCCTGGCAACGATGCGTCGGGCCACTGCGAGACCCACGCCAAGGCCTTCGAATTCGTTCTCGTGGTGCACCCGCTGGAACAGGGTGAACAGCTTCGCGGCATATTCCATCTGCAGCCCCGCGCCATCGTCGCGCACGTAATACTCGACCCCGCCTTCAGCGTCGCGGCAACCGAGTGTGACGTGCGCCTCCGGAACGTCCTTCGTGAACTTGACCGCGTTGTCGATGAGGATGTCCCAGACCTGCCGGATCAGCGCGCGGTCGCCTTGCGCGGGGGCCAGGGGGCCGACCTCCCAGGCGATGCGGCGCTCCGGCACCCTCCGGCCTGCGCTCGCGACCGCGTCGCGCACGATCTGCTCCATGTCCAGCTCGCTGCTTCGCAGCTCGACCCGCGCCGCGCGCGAATGTGCCAGCAGCCCCTCTATCATCGCGTTCAGCTTCCTCGCGGACTTGCCGATGACGTCGAGGAAGTGGAGTGCCTCGCCTTCGAACTTGTCCTTCTGCTCGCTCTCCAGGAGGGCGACGAAGCCCTGCACATGACGCACCGGCGCGCGCAGGTCGTGCGACACCGCGTGGGTGAATGCCTCGAGCTCCTTCACGGCCGCGGCACGGCTGGCACGCACGGACTCGATCGCCTCGCGGGCGACCTCGGCCAGCGGGCGTCCGAGCGCTCCGGCTCGCGCGATTCCGAACAGCTCGGCCGCAGCGTCGTCGAACTCGACGATGCATCCCTCGCCGTCGACGCGGAGGATGGGCACCGGCTTTTCGTCGTCTTTCATGGCGCCAGTATGCCAAAGCCGATGGGTTAAGATCGGCCCGGCCAATGAACGACGCCCCCTCGGGCCGCGCCGCGGCGCCGGCATCCGATTCCCTCAAGGCCCCCTGGTCCGACCTCGTCAGCGACGGTCGCGCGCTGTATTCGGGGCTCGTCGTCATGGGCACGATGATGCAGGCGCTGCAGATCCTCGTGATCGCCATCGTCATGCCCACCGTCGTCGCGGACATCGGGGGCGCCAGCTATTACACGTGGCCCGCGATGCTGTACACCATCGGCTCCATCGTCGGCGCCGCCGCGGTAGCGCCGGTCTGGACCGCGTTCGGCGGCGCGCGCAAGGGTTACGCCCTCAGCGGCGTCGCTTTCCTCGCGGGAACGCTGGGCTGCGCCCTGGCGCCCGACATCGGCTGGTTCAACGCCTCGCGCACGCTGCAGGGCATCGCCGGCGGCCTGGTGAGCGGCGGCAGCATGGCGCTGATCGGGAGCCTGTTCCCCGCGCAGCTTCGCACGCGCATCCTTGCCATCCAGCAGGGCACTTTCACTGCCTCGCACCTGCTCGGCCCGGTCGTCGGCGGCCTGTTCGCAGCGGCGGGCTGGTGGCGCGGGTCGTTCTGGTGCATGGTGCCGCTGCTGGCGTTGTTCGCCGCCGTCGCCTGGTGGAAGCTCCCCGACCGGATCGGCGTGGACGCGGTGCGCGGCAACGCGCGCTTTCCTTTCCTCAGGCTGTCGGTGCTCAGCAGTGCGGTGTTCTGCATCGCCATGATCGGGCCGGTCGAGGGCGTCGCCTGGCGGGTCGTCTTCTGCGGCGCCGCGATCGTCCTGCTGTGGCTCACGTTCCGGCTCGACCGCGACGCGCCGAACAAGCTGTATCCCTCCAACCCGCTCTCGGTGCGAACCACCGTCGGCATCACGCTGTGGATCCTCATCCTGCTGGGGCTGGTGCAGACGGGGCTCTCGATATTCCTTCCGTTGCTGCTGCAGGTCGTCATGGGCGTCTCGCCCGTGTACATAAGCATCGCGAACATCACCCTGTCGTTCGCCTGGACCGTCGGAACGTTCGCCGTCTCGGGCTGGTCCGGGCCGCGCGAGCGCGTGGCGCTGGGCGCCGGGGCGCTGCTCATGCTCGCCGGCCTCGCGGGCATCGTCACCAGCACCTACACGCCCCACCTGGCGCTCCTCATCGGCTCCGCCTTCGTGTTCGGATTCGGCATCGGCATGCACTTCGTGCATCTCATGTCGCGCGCCATGCAGTCGGCCCTCAAGGGCGAGGAGCGCATCACCGCCTCGGCGCTTTCGTCGATACGCTCGGTCGGCATGGCGTTCGGCGCCGCGATGGTGGGCGTGCAGGCCACCTTCGCGGGCCTGGGCGCGGGCACCGATCCCGTCGCGGTGCGCGACGCGCTCGGCTTCGTCTTCGGCCTGGGACTCGTGCCCCTGGTGCTGACGGCCGCCGGGACGTTCTACCTGCTTCACTTCACCGCGAGGAGAAGAGGATGATCCGCAAGCGCGTGCTGGGCCGCACCGGGCTGGAGATTTCCGAGCTTGCGATAGGCGGGGGACGCGTCGGCGGCCTGCTCATCTTCCCGCCGGAGGAAGTCCGCGCCGCGGGCCTGGACCGCGCGCTCGCGGCGGGCATCAACTGGGTCGACACGGCGCCGTCCTACGGAAACGGCGAGTCCGAAGCCACGCTCGGCCGGCTGGGGAAGAAATTCCGCGTCTCCACCAAGGTGCAACTGAAGCCCGAGGAGCTCTCCGACATCCCCGGCAACATCGAAAGGAGCCTCGAGGCGAGTCTCGCCCGCCTCCAGCGCGAACGCGTCGACGTGCTCCAGTTCCACAACCACCTGGGCAACGGCGGCCGCCACGTGAGCGTGAACGACGTGCTGCGCAAGGGGGGAGTGGCGGAAGCTCTGGAGCGCCTCAAGGACCGCGGGCTCACGACAGCGATCGGCATGACGGCCGCGGGGGATACCGCAGCCTGCATCGAGGTGATCTCGAGCGGCCGGTTCGACACCGCCCAGGTGTACTACAACGCCATCAATCCCAGCGCCTCCTGGACGAGCGCCCCCGCGCGGTGGAGCCCGCAGGATTTTTCCGGGATCGTCGAAGCGTGCGGCAGGCAACGCATGGGCATCCTGAACATCCGCGTGTACGCGGGCGGGTCGCTCGCAAGCCCGGTGCGCCACGGAAGGGAGTTCGTGATGGCCTCCGGCAGCGATCTCGACAGCGAGGAGAAGCGCGCCGCCGCATTGCGCAGGGTCCTGGGCGATGCGCACGGGACGCCCGCCCAGGTCGCGCTGCGATTCAGCCTGGGACAGCCGGCGTTTTCCGCCTGCGTGGCTGGCATGGCGGAGCTTTCGCACCTGGAAGAGGCGATTGCCGCGGCAGGGAAAGGACCGCTGCCCGCGGAAGCCCTGAGGAAGTTGGAAACCCTCTGGGCGAGCGACTTCAACCCGTGAAGCCGACTCCGCGCGCCATGAGCGCGGCGCAAAGCAGGATCAGCATCACGCCGCCAAGCTCGATGTGGAGCACGGTGCGAATCGAGGTGATCGTGGCGGCGCCCGCTTCCGGCGCCCTTCCCGCCCTGACGCTCTCGCGCCAGGACATGAATTTCACCGTCGGGTAGATCGACAGCAGCCCGACCGCGACGAACAGGGTGAGCTTCGCGAAGAACGGCACGCTGTGGAAGTAGTAGTCCGGGCCCTTCTCGAAATAGAACACCCGCATCAGCCCGATCACGAGCAGCAGCCCCGCGGAGATCCCGTATACGAGGTCGGCCTTGAGCAGGATGCGGGCCGTGGAAGCGGTCAGCGCTTCCCTGAGCACGAAGAATTCGACCACGATCGCGGCGACCAGCGTGAAAGCCGCCAGGTGGTGCAGGAATGCGAACAGGACGCTCATGGCCTGTTCCGTGAAAGCCGCGGCGGATCAGGCCGCGGGCTTTTCCTCCCCCGGGGGCTCGGGCTGCTGCTCATCGGTGGGCGGCTGGGGCTGGTTCGCCTCGGCCTTGCGGCGCAGCTTTTCCTCTTTTTTCTGCTGCTTGGCCTGCTCTCGCTGGCGCTTGGCGAAGGAATAGTTCGGTTTGGCCATGGGCGGTCCTGATCATCGAAGGGGAAACAGGGTAGCGCGTTTTCATGGCGGCGCCCGGGAAACATAGGCGCCGGGCGCCCCGGACCGCCCTCCCGCGACGGCCTAGGCGAGCGGCTTGCCGTCCAGCGTTTCGGCCCGCTCGATCCGTATCAGCACGCCGAAGCCCTTTTTCTGCGGGTCGCGCTCCTTCTCGGGCCCGATCAGCTTTTCCCAGATCCTGTCGTACACCGGGCCGGACTTGTATAGCTTGGCCACGCCGTAGAACCGGGCGACACCACCGGCCGGAAGCACGCCGCTTTCCCGCAGCTTGGGGTTGCGGTAATAAACGGTCACCTTGGTCCCGTCGGCCATGTTCTCCGTCGTGGTGCCCTTGCCCCGCTCCCACAGGGCGAGGTTCTCGTCGTCGAAGACCATCACGCTGCCGCGCGGCGTCACCTGCGCGTATCCATTGGACAGCGTCGTGCCGACCAGGCACACGTTCGCAGGAAATGCGGTGTTGATGGGCTCGTGCAGGTGCTGCGGGATGCGCGCCATGGAGGTTCTCCCTAGAAAAGATGTATCGCGGCGGGCCAGAAGTAGCCGATGGTGCAGAAGGCGATCCCGGCGATGCCCAGAAAGCCCGATATCCAGACCAGCGCCGCCACGCCCGTGATCACTTCGGCGGACGCGAGCACGATCGCGATCTGGATCAGCGCGGAGGCGAGCTCGTAGTGGTGGTAGGAGGCGAACGCGGTGTCCCGCTTCGTCTCCGCGGTCTTCGCGCGGGCGACGAGCTCCTTGCGCCCCTCGCCGGTGTCGGGCTCCGAGTCGTAGCGGGCGGCGTCCTTCTTCCACGCCGCGATGCGCTTCTCGTAGTCGGCCTTCGCGGCGGCCGGGACGTGGGTGAGCTCGGCCTCGAAGGCCTCGCTCGCGGCCCGGAGCGTGGTCATGCGGATGGTCTTCGCCTGGTAGAAGGCCCACAGGTTCGCCGCCTCGATGTTCGCCGCGAGGCCCGTGGTCTGCGCGGACTTGCCCAGCGTCTCGGAGAACGCGAGGACCACCGCGAGCACCGAGATGAGCATCGCGACCTTCTTGTTCGATGCATCGACGTGGCCATGCCCGGACATCGGCTTCCCCCTGCCTCTCGTTTCGCCCCAAGCGGGAGCGGCGGAAGGATACCGCAGCCCGGTCCCATCGGCTAACATCGCCGGGCATATGAGAGCGGTGCCGCCGGGGTGGACGCGGAGCGTGCGCGGTGACATCGCGGGCGGGATGCTTGCCGCTGTCGTCACGATGCCGCTCTCCATCGGCTTCGGCATCCTCGCCTTCGCTCCGCTGGGCGATGCCCACGTCACCACCGGCATCCTGGCCGGCCTGTACGGCGCGATCTTCCTCAGCCTGATCGCGGTCGCGTTCGGCGCCGATACCATCGCGATCTACGCGCCGCGCAGCCTGGTCGCGTTCATGGTGGGCTCGGTCGCGCTGCACTCGATTGCCGAGTCGCAGGCCCCCCTCCTCCATGCCGACCCGATGTTCACGGCCTCGGCGCTGTTCCTGACGATGGCCTTCGCGGGCCTGATGCAATGCCTGTTCGGCGTCGCGGGCTTCGGCGCGCTGATGAAATTCATCCCCTCGCCGGTGATGGCGGGTTTCCAGAACGCGGCCTCGCTGCTCATCATCTACTCCCAGCTGCACTCGATGCTGGGCCTTCCCAGGCGCCTGCCCCCGCTGGAGCTCCTGGGCGCGCTGCCCGGACTGCAGCCGCTGACGCTCGCCGTCGGCGTCGCCACCGGGCTGGTGATCTGGCACGGCGCGAAGATCTCCAGGCGGATGCCGCCCGCCCTGACAGGGCTTTTCGCCGGAGCGCTGCTGTATTACCTGCTCGTGCTCGCGGGACTCGGAAGCGGCCTCGGGCCCACCGTCGGCGAAACCCGCATCGAGCTGCCCGACGGCACCTACTTCGCCCGCATCATCGGCTTTGCCGCCCAGCCGGGGTTCACGGACCTCATCGGGCCGCTCGTGGCGGCCAGCATCAGCGTCGCCCTGGTCGCCTCCCTGGACGTGCTCATCTGCGCGCGCATCATCGAAGGCATGACCGGCCGGCGCACCGACGGCAACCGCGAGCTGCGCCGCATCGGCATGGCGAACCTGTTCGCGCCCCTGATCGGCGGACTCGCGGGCGCCATCAGCCTTTCCTCCTCGGCCGCGAGCCACAAGGGGGGCGCCCGCAGCAGCCTTTCGCTGGTCGTCCATTCGCTCGTGGTCCTGGCCGCGGCGGTGCTCCTGCCTCCCCTGCTCGGCAAGCTGCCCCTGGTGGTCATCGCCGCCATGCTGGTCGTCACGGCCATCCAGCTTTTCGACCGCTGGACGGTGAAGCTCGCCCTGCGCACGCTGCGCGGCGATGCGACGGACTGGCGCCGCGCCACGCTGGACCTGGTGGTCATCGTCCTGGTGACCGTCATCGCGGTCGTCGGCAACATCGTCACCGCCGTGCTGGTCGGCGTGGGCATCGCCGTGGGGTTCTTCGTCTTCAAGATGAGCCGCTCCGTGGTGCGCAGGGAATACGGGGCCGACTCCGTGCATTCGCGGCGGACGCGCGACGCGTCGGAAATGGCGATGCTGGGAACGCACGGCGCGCAGATCCATGTCCTCGAGCTCGAGGGACCGCTGTTCTTCGGCTCGGCCGAAATGCTGGTCGCGCGCATCGACGACGCCCTTCGAGCTGGCGCGCGCTATGTCCTCGTCGACTTCCGGCGCGTGAACGAGGTCGATTCCACCGGCGCGCAGTTCCTGTCGCAGTCGAACGACCGCATGCGCCAGGCCGGAAACGTGATGCTGCTTTCGGGCACGGGGGACAACGGCAACATCGAGATGGCGCTGCGCGATGCCGGCGTGCTGGCGGCAGTCACCCGCGAGCGCGTGTTCGAGGACCTGGACCACGCGCTCGAGTGGGCGGAGGACGATCTGCTGGCGCGGGTGGCGGGCGAGGAGCGCAGCGGCGGCGAGTTTCCCTTCGAGCGCATGGACCTGGTGCGCGGCTTCACGGGCGAGGAGCTCGCCGCTTTCCGGGCCGTCCTGGTGCGGCGCGTCTATGCCGCTGAAGAAACGCTGGTCAGCGAGGGGGAAGAAGGAGACGAGGTGTACGTCCTTGCGAAGGGCTCGGCGAGCGTGCACCTGCGGCTGCCGGGGCGCTCGAGGGCCGAGCGGATCGTGACCTTCTCGCCCGGGACCGCTTTCGGGGAATTCGCCCTGCTGGATCGCGAGAGCCGATCCGCCACCGTGGTGGCGGACGAGGAAGTGACCTGCTACGTGCTCGGTCGAAGCGCTTTCGAGGCGCTGGTCGAATCGAACAAGGACATCGCCCTCAAGCTGCTGACCAACCTCGGCCGCGAGCTCAGCCTGCGGCTGCGACGCGCCAACCGGATGCTGACCCAGGTAGCGTAGAAGCGGCGCCTACGGCGAGGCCGGCTGGAAAGCTACAGCGCCTCGCAGCCGTCGCTCTTCATCCGCGACTCGAGGTTGATGCGCTGGCCCGCTATGCCCTTTGCCGCATCGGCGTTCTTCTCGTTCTTCTCGCGCTGGCGCAGGTCCAGCACCTGGCGTCCCCAGTTGTCGCACCGGATCGCGCGCCGCTGCTCTTCGGCGGCATTGGATGTCTTCTGCGGCGCGGCGGCGGGCGCCGGAGCGGGCTTCGCCGCGGCGGCCGGCGGGCCTCCGTCGCAGGGCCTGTCCTGGAACTGGCTGCCGCACTTGTACATCTTCTTGCCCTGCGCGTGGACCTGCTCCGCCGGCCAGCTCGTCGCGAGCGCCAGGATCGCCACCGTTATAAGTCCCTTCATCGCGCATCTCCAGGATCCGGGCCCCCGTCGGGCCCAAGCGGAATTCTGCGCCCATCCCCGGGAGAAAATCCACAACAAAATTGCGTGCGATGACTTCGCCTTATGACCTTCCCCGTCGCTTTCTGACGCTCTCCGTCAGCTATTGACGGCAGGGGAAAGTGAAGAGAAGCGCGGAAACAGGGCTTCCGCGTTTTCCTTCTCGAGCTTGCGCAAAGCGTCCGGCGCGAAGAACGTGCCCACGCCCTCTATCGCATCGGTGATGACGGCCTCCCCGCGCGCGGAGTACGGATAGTCGGTGCCGAACAGCAGGCGCTCGTCGCCCGCGACCGCCTGGATCATCTGAAGCGTGGGCGGCAACACCGCCTGCGCGATGTCGTACCAGAAGCTCTTGAGATAATGGTCCAGCGGACGGGGCATGCGCGCGGCAACCGCCGGGACGCGCAGGAGGTTGCGGAGCCGGTAGATGTTCATCGGCATGGTGCCCCCGGCGTGCGGCATGATCCAGCGAATCTTCTCAAAGCGCTCGGGCACGCCGTGGAAGAACAGGTTCGCGATCGCGCGCGCCGTCTCGGTGGTCAGCTCGACCTGCCCGTCCGGAAAATCGTACGAAGGCAGGCCTTCGAGCGAAGGCCGCACGGGGTGGACGAAAACGGCGGCGCTGCGGCGGTCGAGCTCGGCGTAGAACTCGTCGAACTGCGGCTGGCCCAGGTAGGCATCGCCCACGTGGGTGAGAAGGTTGACGCCGTCCAGCTTCAGCACGTCCAGCGCGTACTCGAGCTCCTTCTGCGCCAGCGCAACGTCCGGCAGGGGCACCACCGCCATGACGCCCATCCTCCCGGGAAACTCGGATACGAGCTTCGCGGCATGCTCGTTGAGCTTGCGGCACAGATAGCCCGCGAAGCCCGGATCGCCGAAAAAAGTGCCCGGCGACGAGATCGACAGCATCGCCCCCATGTCGTGGCGCTCCAGCAGCTCCACCGTCTTTTCAAGGGACCACTTCGGCCACGGGTTGCCCCCGGCATCGTTGACGCCCACTTTCGCGAGGGCCGATTTGTAGAACTCCGGGATGAAGTGCTGGTGGACGTCGATTCTTTGCATCTGCCTTATCCTTCGCCTCTTCGGGTGCCGTGCGCGCCCCGCATCATCTTTCAAGAGAGTCCCATGAACAAGCTCCTTGCGCTCGCCGCTGCGCTCGCCGCGATGGCCCCCGCGAGCGCGGCGCTCGCCCAGGCGTGGCCTGCGAAGCCGGTCCGGCTCGTCGTCGGCTACCCGGCGGGCGGCGCGGTCGACGTCCTCGCCCGAACCGTTTCGCCGAAGCTCGCGGAGGCGCTCGGACAGCCGGTGATCATCGACAACCGTCCCGGGGCCGCCGGCAACATCGGCGCCGACCTCGTCGCCAAGGCTTCTCCCGACGGGTACACGCTGCTTCACGCGCCCGTCGGTTTCGCCATCGGGCTTTTCCTTTACCGCAAGCTGCCGTTCGACCCGCTCGATTTCACCGGCGTCACGCAGCTCGTCGGCACCACCGCGGTGATGGTGGTCAATCCAAAGGTTCCGGCCGCATCGTTGAAAGACCTGATAGCGCTCGCCCGCTCGAAGCCCGGCGCGCTCAATTACGCGAGCGGCGGAATCGGCTCGGGACAGCACCTGTCGATGGAGCTCGTGAAGCTCTCCGCGGGACTCGACATCGTCCATGTTCCCTACAAGGGCGACGCTCCCATGAACACCGCGCTGGTCGGCGGCGAAACCGAGATGGCGATCGTCCCCATCACCACGGTGCTGCCTCTCATCAGCTCGGGAAAGCTGCGTGCAATCGGCGTCACGGGCTCGCGGCGCGCGCCGGTCCTGCCCGACGTGCCGACGCTCGCGGAAGGCGGGCTCCAGGGCTACGAATTCACGAGCTGGCAGGGGCTGTTCGCGCCGGCGAAGACGCCCCGCGACGTCGTCACGCAGGTACAGCGGGCCGCCGCCGCCGCGCTCTCGGCTCCGGAAGTCCGGGAGCGCATCGTCGCGAGCGGCGCGGACATCGTTGCGACCACCCCGGAGCAGTGGGACACGAAATACCGTGCCGAGCTGGCGAAGTTCGATCGCACCGTGAAGGCCGCGAAGATCCCGCCGCAGGACTGAATCCTTAAGATGGTAAATTGGCGCCCTTATGAAACGGCGCCTTTTCCCCCTCCTCGTTCTTTGCGCCGCCGCGCTGGCAGGTAGCGCACGGGCCCAGGACGGACGCATAGACCTGGAGACCCTCCAGGCCACCGCGGCGCGCGGCGACGCCTGGTCGCAGGCGGAGCTCGCTTCGCGCTACGAGAACGCCGACGGCGTGCCCCGCGATTTCCAGGCCGCGAACCTGCTCTTCTGCAAGGCCGCGCGCCAGGGCAACGCGGACGCGCAATTCAAGCTGGGTTGGATCTACGCCAACGGCCGCGGCGTGCCACGCGACGAGGGCGCCGCGTACCGCCTATTCGTCATGGCGGCCGAGCAGGGCCATCGCCACGCGGCCGAGCTGCTCGAGCACGTGCCGCGGCAGACCCAGGCCGTCCTCCCGGCCTGCATGTTTCCCGACCCTCCGCCGATCGCCGCATTCGTTCCCTACAAGGGACCTTCGCGTGCGCTCTCCCCTCCCGGCAATGCGCGCGAGCGCGCCGAGATCGTCCAGCTCGTGCGCACGCTCGCTCCCCGCTACTCGGTCGACCCGCAGCTGGCGCTGGCGGTCATCGCGGTGGAATCGGCGTTCAATCCCTCCGCCGTCTCTCCAAGGAATGCGCAGGGCGTGATGCAGCTCATTCCGGAGACCGCGCAGCGCTTCGGCGTGAAGCACGCTTTCGACCCCGCGGAGAACGTGAAAGGCGGATTGGCCTACCTGCGCTGGCTGCTGGCGTTCTTCCAGGGCAACGTACCGCTCGTGGCAGCTGCGTACAACGCGGGCGAGCGCGCCGTCGAGAAGCACCGCGGCATTCCTCCGTACGCGGAAACACAGCAGTACGTGAGGAAGATTTCGCTCCTCTACCGCAAGAGCACGCATCCCTACGAAGCGGATGTCGTGCAGGCCTCACCGATGATGGCGCGCGTGAGGCCGACCAAGGGCTGAGGCCTAGGCCCCCATCCGCCGCAGGCCGAAGCGCCTCGCGACGAAAGCCACCACGATGGCCATCAGGCTGATCACCACGCCGATCACCGCCGCAGCCTCCATCTCGCCCGCCATCGAGAACTCGATCATCAGCAGCGACAGCGGCCGCGTCGAGGCCGACGCGAGAAGAATGGAAGTGCTGATGTCCCGCAGGGTGGCGATGAACGTCAGCACGAAAATGCTCACCAGCATGGGCGCGATCAGCGGCAGCGTGATGCGCAGGTAGGTCGTCGTCCACCCCGCCCCGCTCACCCTCGACGCCTGCTCGAGCTCGGGCGATACCTGGCTGAACGAGGTCTTCATCATGTGGGTGCCGATCGGCATTTCCTTGATCGCCAGCGCCAGGATCAGCGCCCAGAACGAGCCGTAAATGACGTTCAGCACCGGCACCGACAGCAACAGCCACAGGATCGCCAGGCCCAGCAGGATCCCGGGTATCGCCCAGGGCAGCCATACCATCATGGCGATCGCCGAGCGCCCGGCCAGCCGGCTGCGCGTGATGGCATAGGCAATGAGCGAATACGCGAAGCCGCCCAGACCCGCCACGCCGAAGGCGATGATGAGCGAGTTCCTCACCGCATTCAGGAACGAGGGCTCGCGCAGCACCGAGACCCAGTGCTTGGCGGTGAACGGATCGTTCACCGTGAGAAAGCCGAACAGCCTCATGAAGGAGCCCATGAGCAGCGTGCCGAGCGGCAGGATCACTCCCACGGCGACCAGGGCGAGGCACGCGGCGGACGCCACGTATCGCCAGCCGCCTATGTTGATCGGCCGGAAGCTCACGCCCCGGCCTGTGAGCGTGACGTAGTTCTTGCCTGCGGTGTACCACTGGTACAGGAGCGCCAGCGCCAGGAGGATGCCCAGGAACAACGTGGACAGCGCCATGGCCGCGGGAAACTTCGGCGGTTCCCAGCGCACCAGGTCGTAGATCCGCGTCGCATAAACGTCGATGCCGATCGGCGTGCCGATGAGCTGCTCGATCTCGAACGCCTCCAGGCTGCGGATCAGGGCCGCGATCATCACCGTGAAGATGACCGGCGCGAGGATCGGCAGCGTGATGGTGCGGATCACCTTGCCGACCCCAGAGCCGCACACGCGCGCCGACTCCTCGATCGAGGCGTCGAACTGGCGCAGCGCCGGCGCAAGCAGGATGGTCATCACCGGGATCGTGGTGAGCGTCAGGTGGATCCAGAGGATCCCGTAGATCGAGAACACGTTCAGGACCCCCGCGCCGGGGCCGAACATCGCCCGCAGCGCTTCGTTCGCGAGGCCGTACTTGGGATCCAGGATCAGGATCCAGCCGAGCGTGATGGGCAGCGCGGGCAGGAAGAACGCGACCCAGAGCGAGAACTCGATGAAGCCGGAGAACGGGATGCGCGCCCGCACCAGCAGCCAGGCGATGCCGAAGGCGATCGCCGCCGCGATGAGCGCGCGCGAGCCGAGCAGCAGGCTGTAGCCGACCGACTTCAGGGTCTTGGGATTGGTGAACGCCTCGGACCAGCCCGACAGGTCCCACTGGAACGGTTGCCCAGGGACAGCCGCGTTGAAGCTGTTGATGATCACGAAGCCCAGCGGAACGACGGTGACCGAGGCGATCGCGAGCAGCAGCGCCGCGCTCTGCCAGGTCCGCGCTCGCATCAGGCGGGCCACACCTTCATGGCGGAGGGGTCGATGCGCACCAGCACCTTGTCGCCCTCCGAGGCCAGCGCCCGCGGCACCTCGACGGCGAACTCGGCGTTCGCCGCGGAGAGCTGGTATTCGTGCCGGTCGCCCATGTACGAGACCGACTTCACCTCCGCGACCAGCTCGTCGTCCTGTGCCTGCCGGTCCGCGGGCACTATGGTCACCCCTTCGGTCCTGAAGGTGACGCGCACCGCGCCGCCGCCTGCAAGGCCCGAGGCCGGGGCGCGCAGCCGGCCCCCGCCCGCCACCTCGATGCACCCGCCGGCCACCCGGCCCTCCAGGGTCACCGTGTTGCCGACGAAGGTCTGCACGAAGTGGCTCGCAGGCTGCTCGTAAATCTCGCGCGGCGTGCCTATCTGCTCGATGCGGCCGGCGTTCATCACCGCGATGCGCTGCGACAGCGCCATCGCCTCGACCTGGTCGTGCGTGACGAACAATATCGCGATCCCCAGGCCCTGCTGCAGCTTGCGGATTTCGATGCGCATCTGCTGGCGCAGCTTCGCGTCCAGGTTGGACAGCGGCTCGTCGAGCAGCAGCAAGTCCGGCTCGTACACAAGGGCCCGGGCGAGCGCCACGCGCTGCTGCTGGCCGCCGGAGAGCAGGGTCGCGGGACGCTTGCCGAGCCCGCCGAGGTTCACCCACTCGAGGATCGCCTGGACGCGCTCCTTCGATTCCTTCTCGCCGTACTTGCGCCGCACCTTGAGGGGGTAGGCGATGTTCTCCTCGACCGTCATGTGGGGCCAGATGGCGTAGGACTGGAACACCAGGCCCACGTTGCGCTTGTCCGCCGGGACGAAGAGGCCCGTCGAGGTAGCCGCGACGACGCGGCCCCCGATGCTGATCTCCCCGCCGTCGGGCTCATCCAGGCCCGCGACGATGCGCAGCGTCGTGCTCTTGCCGCAGCCGCTGGGGCCGAGCAGCGTCAGCACCTCGCCGCGCTCGATGTCGAAGCTGATGCCGTCGACGGCCTTCATCGGGCCGTACAGCTTGGTGAGGTTGCGGACCTGGAGGATCATGAGCTGCGGCCGGCCCGGCTGCGCGCCGGGCCGGCATCCGATACGCCGGCTTTCAACGCCCGAGGATCTCGAGCAGCTTCTCGGTGGACTTGGGCCAGGTGTCGGCGACCCATTCCGTGCTGTACTGGTCCAGGTACTTCACGCCCTGCTGCGGGAACGTGTACTCGGGAATGCCCTGGTCCGACACGTCATTGCGGAGGCTGCGCTCCATCATGACGCGCGAGTAGATCTCCTGCCCCTGCTTCGAGGCGAGCCAGTTGACGAACACGGCCGCGGCATTGGGATTGGGCGAGCCGCGCAGCAGCTGCGAGACGCTCCAGCCGCCGGTGACGAAGCCCGGGTGATCCTTCGGATAGATCATCTGCAGCGGAAACTTCTCGCGGCGGAACTGCTCGATGTTGATCTGCACGGCGCCCAGCGCGACCGGCGCGGTGCCGCGCGCCACCTGCTCGACCAGCTGGCGCGGGTCGCGCACGAGGGTCACGTTCTGGCCCTTGAACAGGTCGGCGATGTACTTGTCGCCGAACTTGAACCACACCGCCTGCGCGGTCGCCTGCCCGGGACCGGGCGGGCGCGGGTCGAACGAGGCGATCTTGCCCTTGAACTCGGGCTTGAGCAGGTCCTGCCAGGACGCAATGCTCCCCGGCTTCACCTGCTCGGTGTTGATGAGGATGCCGCCGAACAGCCAGTTCGCGGTGCGCAGCATGTACTGCTGCTCCTTGTCCACCCAGAGGAGCTGGCCGGGCCGCCACTTCGACTTGTCCTCGACCTCGGGCATCACGAGCTTCGGCGCGAGCGGCTCGCGGACCCCCTGCTCATAAAGGATATAGGCGCTTCGCGCGCCCCCCACCACCACGTCCATGCCCGGGCGGCCGGAAGCCTGCTCGCGCTGCACGCGCGGCACCAGCTCGCCGGGCGCAATGGCCAGGTACTCGAGCTGGATGCCGTGCGCTTTCTGGAAGCCGTCGGTCAGCGCCTCGCGCAGCTCGCGGAACGGCGGACCGGCGAGGACGAGCTTGCCTTCCTGCTTGCCCTTCGCGAGCAGCTCTTTCCACTGCGCCTCGTTCGCCGATGCCGTTCCCGCCGCGAGCAAAGCCGCCGCGAGCACCCATGCGCTTTTGTTCATCTCCCACCCTCCTGGTTGTCTTTTCACGGGGCCTTCCATTCCTCGGGGCCGCCGAATCCGTTTTGTTCGTTCCATTCCAGGCACGCCAGCATCTCGCCGGACGTGTTGGCGCCGCCGGGGCCCGCGAGATGCAGCGCCGCGGGCAGCCCGACGTCGGCCCGGAACCAGCCGCCGCGCTTGTCCTTCATCTTCTCGAAGATCGTGCCCTCGGTCTCGGCCGTCTTGAGCAGCGGGTAGATCAGGGTATTGGCCGTGACCCCGTGGTCCTTCAGCTCCACGGCCATGATCCGCGTGAGGTGGTTCACCGCCGCCTTGCAGGTGCTGTAGCCGGAGAAGCCTGTCACCGGCAGGGGCACGATCGCATGCCGCGCCGAGTTGTTGATGATGGTGCCGCTCTTTTGCCTGAGGAAGAAACGCCGCGTCACCGCGCGGGTCACCATGAACACGCTGTTCAGGTCGACGCGGATCACCTGGTCCCACAGCTCCGGCTTCATGTCCCAGAACGCCGGTCCGGTCGAATCGCCCGCCAGCGCGCGAATCGCGGGATCGTATTCCGCAAGCAGGAACAGGCCGCCGCCCACGTTGTTGAACAGGATGTCGGCGCGCCCCAGCTCCTTGTCCACCTGCTCCGCCATGGCATCGATCTGCGCTTCGCTCGTGACGTCGGCCGTCACCGCGAGCGCGCGGACGCCGCACTTCCTCGCTTCGGCCGCGACCGCCTCGATCTGGTCGCGGTTCTTGCGCGACACGACGACGATATCGGCGCCGTGCTCCGCAAATCCCAGCGCCATGGTGCGCCCGACGCCGCGCCCGCCTCCCGTGACGATCGCGACCTTGCCCTTCAGGGAGACTTCGCTGCGCTTCATGGATACATCTTCTCCGCGATCGCCTTCAGCGCCAGCCTCAGCGGCATGCCGTCCTCGGTCTGCGAGACCACGTACTGCGTGCCCTGCTTGAGGGACAGGTCCTTGTCCATCGGAGCCACGTCCACGCGCCGGCTGTTGCGCGTCTCGAGCGGCTTCACGTAGGCCTGCTGGCCTTCCTTCGAGAGCAGCCAGTTGAGATACACCTTGGCCGCGTTCGGATGCGGCGCCCGGTTCATGAGCGCGATGCCGCCCCAGCCGGGGGTCATCGAGAACGCGTTGTTGGCGAACTCGCCCGAGAACAGCTCCACGTCCTGTCCGACTCCTTCCTTGCGCAGGTCCGTGAGCGGGCCCGTGCCGACGCCCACGCCGATCGGGTACTGGCCGCGCGCGACCCACTCGGCGATCTGGCGCGGCTGGCGGGTGAAGGTCACCTGCTGCGCGAGGAGCTGGCGCACGAACTCGGTGCCCTGGCTCATCGCGAGGATCGCCAGCGCGTTCACGCCCGGCCCCTCGCGGCGCGGGTCGTCCATCACGATCTTGCCCTTCCATTTCGGATCGAGCAGGTCCTTGAAGGACTTGATCTCGCCCTTGCCGACCACCTTGCGGTTCACGTGCACGACCGCCGAGGCGGTGCCGTCGAACAGGAAGAACGTGAGCGGCGCCGCCTTGTCGGCGAAGCCGGTGCCCGGCTTGAAACCGCCGAACCACTTCTTCTCGTCCTTCACCTCGGGAAGGATCAGGTTCGGCAGGATGGGCTCCAGCGCGCCGGTCGCCTTCAACGTGAAGATCGCCGATGGCGCGCCATTGACGTACACGTCGAAAAGGTACCGTCCGGCGCCGCGCTCGGCGAGCATGCGGGGCTCGAGCTCGTTGGGGAAGCCGCCGACGTATTCGATCTTGATGTCGGGAAACGCCTTGGCGAAATCGTCGGTGAGCGCGGAGCGCAGCGACCGCGCGGGCGGGCCGGCGATGACCAGCGCGCCCTCCTTCTTCGCCGCGGCAACGGCCTGGTTCCAGGGGTCCGCGGCGGCCTTGCCCTGCGCGGCGGCCTGCGTGGCCGGTCCGAGCGCCAGCACCAGCGCCACGACGCTGCATCGAATCGCATTCATTTTCTATCCTCCTCCTGATACCGCACTACGCCGGTACTTGATCCCGCCGCGCATGCTGGCCGCACGTATCGGTGCGCTCCAGGGCCGCATTGCAGACCAGCGCCCCGACCTTTGTCAGGCTCTCCGCCCCGGCGATGTCGCAAAGGGCCGCCAGATCGGGCGCGCGCGCCGCGGCGAGCTTAGCCGAGATCCCGGACAGCTCCTCCAGCGTCGCCTTGAGGCCCTGTGCATCGCGCACGGGTCCCGCCCCCGACCACATCGCCTTGCGGATCGCCGCCTCGAGCTCCTTCACGGGCGCCGCCGGCGATCCCGCACGCACACGCGACGAGAGGCGCTGCGATTCCGCCTGCGCCTGTCCTTCGTCGGGGCTCTTCGGCACGCCCTTCAGGGACTGCTTGGCGGCGCGTATTCCCGCCTCTTCGCCGGAGCAGAAGTTGTAGGAGGTCGTCATGCCGGCCAGCGCGTCGGCGCCGTGCATCCCGGTCGAGGCCTCGCCGGCCACGAACAGGCCGCCCACGCCGGTCTCGAACAGCTTTTGCACCACTCCCCCGAGCAGGCCCGCGCAGCCGAGCCTCCATTGGATGCGCTCGCCAGCCTTCTCGGCGAACGGCTTCAGGGCCGGGACCTGCAGGGCTCGCTCGCGTGCTTCCCTGGTGAACTTGCTGGTGACCGGTCCTTTCGCGAGCTCGCGATGCAGCACCTGCGCCAGCAGTGCCGGAGAGCCGCCGCCCGACCAGACCGTCTCTCCTTTCGCGTTCTCGAGGGTCAGGCGCAGGCCGAGCAGGAACAGGCCTAGCTCCTTCGGGTCGTCCGCGCGCATCCCTTCCGGCTCCGGCACGAAGCGCGCGAACTCCATGTTGGCGATCTTCGCGCCGGCGTCTTGCGCGAGCAACACGGCCTCGCCGCAGCTCGCTCCGCTGCTGTCCGCATAGAGGCGATCGGCGCCGCCGCCGGCAAGCACGATCGAGCTGGCCTCGAACACCACCGGCTCGCCGCTCTGCAGGTCGACCCCGAAAGCGCCCTGCACGCTTCCTCCGGCATGAAGCAGCCGGGTGATCCAGATCCGGTCGCGGAAAATCCCCCCGAGGTGCGTTGCTCCGCCTTTCAGCACCCGCATCACTTCCGCGGACCCTTCCTGGAGCACTGCTACGCGCCCACCGGTATGGCCGGGCGCCGCGATGCCGGCGAATTTCCCGTCCGCGTTGCGCTGCCAGTGCAGGCCGTAGGCTTCCATCCAGCCGATGCGGTTGTAGACGCCGTCCACGGTGAGCTCGACCAGCGTCGGATCGCACAGCCCCGCGCCGTTGTCGATGAGCTGGCGCGAGAAATCAGCGTAGGCCCGCTCGACCGTCTTGATCCTGTCGGCCGGTACCGGCGGCTGCAGCGCGGCGCGCACGCGGTTGAAATAGGGCGTCGTGAGCCCGCCGGACTCCTCGCTCAGGAACGCGGCGACGATGCCGGCGTCGCGGCGGCTGCCCGCCCCGGAGCCGTCGACGCCCCGGTCCACGAGCAGCACTTCGTCGACGAACTGCGTCGCGACCTCCGCGGCCTGCAGCCCCGCGAGGCCGCCGCCGATGACCAGCACACGGCACTTTTCCCTGCGCATGGGGGCCTCAGAGAACCGCGGCGGCGTACATGTAGAGGCTGCCGAGCCCGCGCGCGGCGACGCGCCACTCGGTCCCGCCGTTGCGCCCCTCGAACACCTCGCCGGTGTCCGTCATCGCATAGGCGGACGGGTTCTGCTCGTCATGATCGAACAGCAGCGCCTCCATGCGCCCTTCGATCTCCGCGGGCAGGCCGCTGGTGACCTGCTGCCACGATTCGCCGCCGTCGGCCGTGCGGAACATCTTGGACTGCGATCCCTTGACGGCCTGGGCGAACACGCGCTGCACGCCGATGGCGAACAGCACCACGTCCGGGTCCTTCGGGTTGACCGCGACGCCGCCGCCGTAATCCTTGATGCCGAAATCCGAGACGCCCGTGTCGATCCACGTCTCGCCCCCGTCCTGGCTGCGCACCAGGCCGAAAGCGTGCGTGGAGAAGATGACGTCGGGCTTTTCGGGATGCGGCGCCAGCACGTGCGCGTCGATGTGCAGGCCGCGGCGCATGAGCTTCCACGTCGCGCCGTCGTCGTCGCTGCGGTAGCCCCAGCCTTCCTCGATGTTCACGAACAGCCGCCCCGGGCTCGACGCGAGCGATTTCACGTGCGGGCCGTACGCGGGCATCGGGTGGAACATCCACTTGTCGCGGATGTCCGCCGGGATCTTTTCGACGAACCCGACCCTGCGCACCGTCTTGCCGAGGTCATCGCTCAGGTAAAGCTCGATCGGATGCGTGCCGATCATCAGGCGGTGAGACTGGCGGTCGACGTGCAGCGAAACCACCGGCTGGTTGTCCACCTTGTCGCAAAGGTCGGTCCACGTAGCGCCCTTGTCCGTGCTCTTGAACAGGCCCTTCGCCGTGCCGACGAAAACGGTTCCCGAGGCCGGATCGGACGCGCAGGCGTTCACCTGCGTCCCCTCGAACGCGGTGCGGGCGATCTTGAACTCGCCGTTGGACTTTTCCAGCACCGTGAGCCTCTGCACGGAGCCCGCGAAAACGGTGTCAGCCATGGATCTCTCCTTTCATCCTCACTGCGGACCAATGTACCCCAAACGGCCTTCGGGGTCCCACCAGCTCACCGCCATGCCCATGATTGCCCTGTAGAAAGGCTCGTAGGCGAGCACCTGCGCCGGCGTGCGGCCCAGGGAGCCGAGCAATGTGATCCAGCTGCGCAGCTCGACTTCGCCGTTCAACAGCAGCTCTTCCGAGCTCGCTCGCGCCACCTCGTCGCCCCTGCCCTCGGCCATCAGCTTAAGCACCTTTCGGTCGTAGTCTTCGCAGATGCCGCCATAGCCTTCGGTGCCCTTGTAGTGCGGCCAGGGATAGCCGGCGGTGAAGTGCGACAGGCCCCCAGACGCATAAAGAGCGACGCGGCGCGCGGGGCCGGCATCGATGATCCGGCGCAGCGTCTCGCCGAGCTGGTAGCAGCGGGCCGGATTCACTGCCGGGACGTGGATGGCGTTCACGAACAGCAGCACCACGGGAATGGCCGCGTCGGGCGAAAGCACGTAAAGGGGCGGCGCGTGCGCGTGCGAGAGCAGCTCGTTGCCGGGGAAGGTCTTCGATGAGGACATGTCGAAGCCCGCCTCCACGCAGCCATTGAAGATTTCGTGCGCGAGCTCCGCATCGCAGCGGTAAGCCTGCTTGCGCCCGCTGAAACGGTCCACCGCGAGGAACTCGTCGCCCAGGTAGATCGCCATCTGCGGCAGGTTGTCGGCCTTGTAGTTCTCGTCCTGGTCGTCGCCTATGACGATCAGCGCGTCGGGCTTGATCCGCTCGAGGTTCTGCCTGAGCTGCCCGAGCCCGGCCGTGATGCGCCGGAAGCGCATGACATTCTCTTCGGGCCGTTCGCGGTCGATGTTCGGATGCACCGGCGGCTGCGCGCCGTAGCGTCGCGCGTAGCCTGCCCGGTTGCGCTCGCGGAAATTGTCCCAGTGCGCCGGGTCCATCAGCGTGAACGCATGGGAGGAAGCGAGCCCTGCGACTACCCGGCCCATCGTCAGCCTTTCAGCCCCTCTTCCATCTCCTGCATCGCCTGCCTGACGATGTCGCGGTAGCGCGCCTTGTCCTCGCGCACGTGGCGGCCGGCGAGATTGCGCACCGGGTCCCCGGAATGGTAGTACTCGTAGATCGTCGCGCGGGAGCCGAACTGGTCCGACGTCGTTTCCCACGCCATCTTCATCAGCTTGGCCTTGTCCGCCGCGCTCACGCCCGCCTTGCCGCGGAAGTATTTCTCCACGAGCGGTCCGAGCTCGGGGCTGTTGAAATCCGCGGACGACGGCGTCATCACCTGCCCGGCGCCGCAGATCTCGCGCAGGATCCACGCCATGCGCGTCAGGTACTGCGGCATCAGCCCGCGCCCGGCACGGGTCGTTCCCGGCGCGGGATAGAGCTTGCCGTCGCGCGCGACCACGTCCACTTCGTACACGCGCTCCATGGCTTTCATGGAGTCCACGTACTCGAGCATCTCTCCCAGCATCTGCTGGACGTGCAGGAATCCGTCGATGCCTATCGATTCCGCGATGCCGCTCGCGAGCCCGTACATGAACTCGCCCTTCACGATGGCGCGGCTGATCTGCTGGGCGCCGAACAGGCTGATGGTGCGCCCGGGCCCTTCCCCCATGGGGTTGAACTTCGTGCTGCCCAGCGCGAACACCCGGTTCCAGGGGATGCGCACCTTGTCGAAGATGATGGCCGCGTCCATCTCGTCGAAGCGCGACGCGAGCGGGCTGTCGAAGACGTTCTTCCCGCCCGAGTACGGCTCGCGCGAGATCAGGGTCAGGCCTTTCGCATTCAAGGGACAGGCGAACCAGAGCGCATAGCGGCCGTCGGCGTCGGTGAGCCGGTCGAACGGCCACACCACCACTTCGTTGGAGAAGTGCGCGTGCGTGGCCAGCATGCGCGTGCCGCTGACCACGATGCCTTCGGAGTCCTGGCTCACCAGGCTCACCACGAGGCTCGGATCCTCCTGCTGCGCCAGCGTCTTCGACCGGTCGTACTGCGGGCTGACGATCGCGTGCGTGAGCGCGACGTCGTTCTCCCGGCAGTATTCGTAGTAGGCCGTGACCGCCGCGCCGAATTTCGGATCGATGGCGTCGAAGATGGCGCGGTTCATCGCCCACTGGGTGACGATCTGGGCGAGCAGGTTGGGCGTGCGCGTGATCATGCCGTAGGTCTGCTCGGCGACCAGCCGGTTGGCCCTGCGCCGGCGCACGAGGTCCTCGCTCGAGGCGGGCATCAGGTAGGCGACGCTCACCGGATCGCCGCTCGTGGGCGAGCGGTACGTCAGCGTGTCGCGGTGCGCGGGATCGTTCTGCAGGTCGAAGATGCCGGCGAGCGTCTTCGCGGTCTCGCGAAACGCCGCATGGGTCGTGACGTCTGCGACCTTTTCGCCGCGGACATACAGCGCCCGTCCGTCGTTCAGGGACTGCAGGTACTGCTTACCGGTGCGTACGGGCATGAATCCGATTCCTCGACTGCGTTGAACATCGGGCGCGCCAAATTTACCGCGGCAGGCGGGGATGCGCAAAGAAAGACGCGCGTTGCGCACAGCGAAACGCCCCGAGAAAAGGCTTGCGGTCCCGGCGCCGCCGCGAGCAAGATGATGCGCAACCCAAGGAAGAGAGGAGCGAGCCATGGACATGATCGACGCGGATGCGCACGTGGAAGAATCCGCCGCGACCTGGCAGGAGATCGAGCCCGCGTTTCAATCCAGGAAGCCCGTCGCGGTGACTCTGCCGACGGACACGTTCATGGGCGGATTCAACGCCGCCTGGGTCGTCGACGGGCAGATGCGCTACGTGGGCGCAACGCCGACTTCCGGCGCGAATGCGCAGAAGAAGCCCATTTCCATCGGCGCCCAGGAGCTGACGGACGTTCCCGCGCGACTTCGCGACATGGACAAGTTCGGCATCCGCAAGCAGGTGATCTATCCGACCGTCTGGCTCGTCTGCCTGGCCGAGGAAAGAGAGCTCGAAGCCGCTCTTGCCCGCGCCTATAACACCTTCATGGCAAAGCGCTGCAAGGAGTCCGGCGGCAGGCTTTACTACAGTGCCGTGGTGCCGTTCCGAAGCCCGCAGGCGGCCGTCGAGGAAATCAGACGCGTCAAGCAGATGGGTGGCGCCGTAAGCCTGTTCGTCAGGGGCATCGAGTGGGACATGCCGTTGAGCCACCCCTCCTTCTACCCCATCTACGAAGAGGCCCAGAAGCAGGACCTGGTCATTGCGGTTCATCTGGGATTCGGCAGCCCGGTGATCAACCGCATGTTCGAGGCCATCCCGCGCGCGCCCTCGGACATGCGCTTCCCGTTCGTGCCGCCGCGGTCCCTGCCGCTCCTGCGGATGATGATTCCTTACGGCTTCGAGACCATCGTGACCGCCGCGCTCCCGGACCAGTTCCCCAAGCTGCGCTGGGCATTCCTCGAAGCAGCCTCCGCCTGGATCGTCTCTTCGCTGGGATGCCTCAAAGGACCGGCTGCGAAGAACGGGCCAAAGTACATCGCCGAAGGAAAGATCTTCATCACCTGCGAGCCGGACGAGGACTTGAGCTACATCGTCAACAAGATCGGCCCCGATGCACTGGTCATGGCGAGCGATTACCCGCACGAGGACGATTTCCGCCACGACGACTTCGGCGCCGGCCTCGCTGAGCATAAGGGCCTGGGCCAGGGCGTCGCCGAAAAAATCCTCTGCGCCAATCCGGCCAGGCTGTACGCCCTGAAGTAGGCCGGTTTGGACCGAGATGGCGGTCGTTGTTGAACTCCGCTATGCGCCCCTCCCCCTCATCGGCGCGATCGCGGTTCACTACTGGTTCGTCACGACGCACGACTCCGGCGAATGCCACCGCTGGGAAGTCTGGCAGACGAAGAATGCCGGCGGCCGGAGCATCGGCCACGTCCACTGCGATCTCAAGAGGCCGGAAGACGGCGTCGGCGGAGGCGCGAGCCGGGTCGTAGCGAAATGGCACGGCGCCCAGGCCAATACCATCGCCGCCGTCCTGCGGGACGCCGAGGCCTACCCCCATTGCGGCCGCTACCGGATGTGGCCCGGTCCCAACAGCAATACTTTCGTGGCGTGGGTGCTGAGAAAAGCGGGCGTAAAGCATCGCCTGGGATGGCGTGCGCACGGCGCACGCTACAATTAAGGGATGGCACAGTACGTATACACCCTGCGGCGCGTGGGTCGGGTCGTTCCCCCGAAGCGCCAGATCCTCAAGGACATCTCCCTCAACTTCTTCCCCGGCGCCAAGATCGGCGTCCTCGGCCTCAACGGCTCGGGCAAGTCCACCCTGCTTCGCATCATGGCGGGCGTGGACAAGGACTACGAAGGCGAGATCGAGCGCATGCCGAATCTCAAGATCGGGTACCTGCCCCAGGAGCCCGAGCTCGACCCTGAAAAGACGGTGCGCGAGTCGGTCGAGGAAGGCCTGGGCGGCGTCATGGCCGCGCAGAAGCGCCTCGACGAAATCTACGCGGCCTACGCGGAGCCCGACGCCGACTTCGACAAGCTCGCGGCCGAGCAGGCCGAGCTCGAGGCGATCGTCTCCGGGTCGCATTCCGACAGCACCGACCTGCAGATGGACGTCGCCGCGGAAGCGCTGCGGCTTCCGCCCTGGGACGCGAAGATTGGTCCGCTCTCGGGCGGGGAAAAACGCCGCGTCGCGCTTTGCCGCCTGCTGCTTTCCAAGCCCGACATCCTCTTCCTCGACGAGCCGACCAACCACCTGGACGCCGAGAGCGTGCAGTGGCTCGAGCAGTTCCTCAAGAAATTCCCGGGCACGGTCGTTGCCGTCACCCACGACCGCTACTTCCTCGACAACGTCGCCGGTTGGATCCTCGAGCTCGACCGCGGGCACGGCATTCCCTGGGAAGGCAACTACTCCTCCTGGCTGGACCAGAAGAGCGCTCGCCTGGCGCTGGAGGAAAAGCAGGAGCAGGCCCACACGAAGGCCATGAAGAAGGAGCTGGAGTGGGTGCGCCAGAATCCCAAGGCGCGGCAGGCCAAGAGCAAGGCGCGCATGCAGCGCTTCGAGGAGCTCTCCTCGCACGAGTACCAGAAGCGCAACGAAACGCAGGAGATCTTCATCCCGGTGGCCGACAGGCTGGGCGACAGCGTCATCGAGTTCAAGGGCGTCGCCAAGGGCTACAAGGACCGGCTGCTGTTCGAGAACGTCACCTTCAAGGTGCCGCCGGGCGCGATCGTCGGCATCATCGGCCCCAACGGCGCGGGCAAGTCGACGCTGTTCAAGCTGATAGCCGGCAAGGAGAAGCCCGACGCGGGCACCATCACCGTCGGGCCGACGGTGAAGATGGCGTTCGTCGACCAGTCCCGCGAGTCCCTGGACGCGAAGAAATCGGTCTGGGAATTCATCTCCGAGGGCAACGACATCCTCACCGTGGGCAAGTTCGAGATGCCCTCGCGCGCCTACTGCGGCCGCTTCAACTTCAAGGGCTCCGACCAGCAGAAGAACGTCGGCCAGCTTTCGGGCGGCGAGCGCGGCAGGCTGCACCTCGCCAAGACGCTCATCGCCGGCGGCAACACGCTGCTGCTCGACGAGCCCTCGAACGACCTCGACGTGGAAACGCTGCGCGCGCTGGAAGACGCCCTGCTCGAGTTCCCGGGCAGCGTGCTGGTGATCTCCCACGACCGCTGGTTCCTCGACCGCATCGCGACGCACATCCTCGCCTTCGAGGGCGATTCGACCGTGAGCTTCTTCCCGGGCAACTTCCAGGAATACGAGGCGGACAAGGTCAAGCGCCTCGGCGCGGAGGCCGCCAAGCCCAAGCGCATCCGCTACAAAGCGCTGCTGGCGTAACGTGCGCACGGCGCACGCTACGGTACGGCTGGCGTGACGTGCGGGCGGCGCACGCTACGGTAGCGTGCGCCATGCGCACGCCATGAAACCACCGAAAGTCTTCTATGGCTGGTACATGGTGGCGGCCGGCTTCGGCATGCAGCTCATGTCGGCCGGCCTGCTCCAGCAGGCGTTCGGCGCCTACGTAGCAGTCCTTAGGGAGGAGTTCGCCTGGAGCAAGACGGCGCTGTCCGGCGCCGCGGTGATCCAGCAGGTGGAGAGCGCGATCCTGGGGCCCATCCAGGGCTGGTTCGTCGACCGCTTCGGACCGGCGGGCATGATGCGCATCGGCGTCGTCGCGTACGGACTGGGCTTCATCCTCCTCAGCCAGGTCGAGTCCCTGGCGGGCTTCTATGGTGCCTTCTGCATGCTCGCGGTGGGCTCCAGCCTGAGTGGATTCTTCCCGCTCACGGTATCCCTGGTCCACTGGTTCCAGCGCAAGCGCGCACGCGCGTTGTCCGTAATGCAGCTCGGTTATGCCGCGGGCGGCATGGCCGTCCCCATCGTCGCGCTGTGCATGCAATCGTTCGGCTGGCGCGCCACCGCGTTCGCTTCCGGGATCATTTTCATCGCCGTGGGCCTTCCGCTCGCCTCGGTCATCCGCCGCCGTCCCGAGGATCACGGCGAAACCATCGATGGCCTGCCTCCGGAGCCGCCGCCCGCCCAGGGTGTGGCGACGGCGCCGCCGCAACGCGACTACACCGCCCGCGAGGCGCTGCGCACGCCCGCGTTCTGGTACATCTCGCTCGGCCACGGCTTCGCGCTGCTCGTCGTCAGCAGCGTCACGGTGCACGCCATCACGCACATGAAGGAAGGCCTCGGCTACACCATCGAGAACGCGTCGCTCGTGATCGGCCTGCTCACGGCGTGCCAGTTCGCGGGAATCCTCTGCTCCGGCGCCATCGGCGACCGCTTCGACAAGCGGCTGGTCTCCGCGTGGTGCATGCTGTTCCACACCGGTGGAATGCTCCTGCTGACCTTCGCCGTGTCGCCGCTGATGTCGATCGCCTTCGCCGTCCTGCATGGCTTTTCCTGGGGCCTGCGCGGGCCGCTGATGCACGCGATGCGCGCGGACTATTTCGGCCGCAGCGCGATCGGGATGATCCTCGGGCTCTCGTCGCTGATCGTGATCGTCGGGCAGATCGGCGGGCCGGTGATCGCGGGCATTCTCGCGGATGCGACGGGCGACTACCGGCTCGGCTTCACGGTGCTCGCGGTGCTGTCGGGCATCGGGTCCGTGTTCTTCGTCCTGGCCAAACCGCCAAAAAACCGCCCCGGGATAGAATGATTTTTTCATTCTCCGCGGTGGCCCGATGACCCGTCCGATCGCCCTGCTAGGTTTCGCGTCGCTCATCCTCTCGGTTTCGGCTCTCGCCCAGCAAGTCACCATCGTCACCTCGTTTCCCAAGGAGCTGACCTCGGCCTACCAGGCCGCGTTCGAGAAGCGCAACCCGGGCGTCAAGGTGGAGATCCTCAACAAGGCCACGGGTGCCGGTGTGGCGTATGTCCGCGAGGCGCGTGCGGGTGAGCGGCCCGACGTGTTCTGGGCCTCGGCGCCCGATGCGTTCGAGGTGCTCGCCAAGGACGGTCTGCTCACGAAGTACGACCCGGGCGTCAAAGGCATCCCGGGCAAGATCGGCAACTACCCCATCAACGATCCGCAGGGCTTCTACCTCGGCCAGGCGCTCGCCGGCTACGGGATCATGTGGAACACGCGCTACCTCAAGGCGCACAAGCTCCCCGAGCCGCGCGAGTGGGCCGACCTCGTCAAGCCCGTGTACTTCAGCCACGTGGCGACCTCCTCCCCTTCGCGCTCGGGCACCACGCACCTCACCATGGAGACCATTCTCCAGGGCGAAGGCTGGGCGAAAGGCTGGGAGCAGATCCTCCGGATCGCCGGCAACTCCGCGGCCATCACCGAGCGCAGCTTCAGCGTTCCGGACGGCGTCTCGAACGGCCAGTACGGCGTGGGCCTGGTCATCGACTTCCTCGGTCTCGCGCCCAAGAACTCGGGCTTCCCGGTCGAGTTCGTCTATCCGAGCGTCACGGCGATCGTTCCTGCGAACATCGGTTTGGTGGCCGGCGCGAAGAACGCCGAGCTCGGCCGCCGCTTCATCCAGTACTCCCTCTCGCCCGAAGGGCAGGAGCTGCTTCTGGAGAAATCGATCAGCCGCCTGCCGGTGCTGCCGGAGACCTACAAGCGCGCGCCCGCCGGCTATCCGAACCCCTACGCCGGGAAGATCCGCGCCAAGGTGAACTTCGATTCGGACCTCGCCGAGAGCCGCTACTACGTGGTGTCTTCGCTCTTCGACCACGCGATCACCTTCCGGCACAAGGAGCTCGTCGCTGCCACGAAAGCGATCAACGACGCGGAAAAAGTGCTCGCTTCGAAGCCGAGCGCGCAAGGGACGAAAATGCTCGCCGAGGCCCGGTCCCTCGCCTACACCCCGGTGGTCGACGAAACGAAGGTGAAGGACCAGGAGTTCCTGAAGATCTTCCGCGAAACCAAGCGCAGCGCCGAGACCACCAAGCGCGTGACGGCGCTCGAGGAGCATTGGGCCAGCGAGGCGCGCCGCAACTACATCCGCGCCGCGGAGCTGGCGAACGCCGCCGTCCGGTAGCGTGCACCCGCGCGTCACCTGGACGCAGGCGGCGGTCGGCCTGGCCATCGCCGCCTTCATGGCGGTGTTCCTGATCCTGCCCGTGCTCAACGTCGTCTACGTGGCTTTCGCCGACGCCGGCGGCTTCACGCTTTCCCACTTCGGCGCGTTCTTCGGCATCACGCTGATGCGCGAGTCGTTTTTCAACAGCCTCTACGTCGCGGTCGCGACGGTGGGGGTCACGACGCTCATCGCCGTGCCCCTCGCCTACCTCACGGTGCGCTTCCGCTTCCGGGGAGCCGTGATCATCCAGACCCTCGGCGTGCTTCCCCTGATCATGCCCGCCTTCGTCGGGGCGTCGTCCATGCAGCTCATCTTCGGAAGGTCCGGCTCGGTGAACCTTCTCCTGATGGATGCCTTCGACATTTCCCTGCCGCTGATGGAAGGGCTCAACGGCGTCATCTTCGTCGAGAGCCTGCACTACTTTCCGTTCATCCTGCTCAACCTGTCGGTGGCCCTGGCGGGCATCGATTCGGCAATGGAAGAGGCCGCCCAGAACCTCGGCGCTTCGGGCTGGCGCCTGTTCCGGCGCATCGTGTTCCCCCTCGCCCTGCCCGGCTACGTGGCAGGTGCCTCGCTTGTGTTCATCAAGGTGTTCGACGACCTGGGCACCCCGCTCGTCCTGAACATCACCAACATGCTCGCCCCGCAGGCTTACCTGCGCGTCACCTCCATCGGGATCGAGGATCCCATCGGCTACGTCATCTGCGTGCTGCTGGTGGCATTCTCCGTGGGCGCCATGTGGGGATCGGCGTGGTTCATGAAAGGCCGCGACTTCGCGACGCTGCAGCGCGGGGCTGCCGCGGGCCGCCGGCGCAGCCTCTCGCCGTGGCAGTCCTTCTTCGCCTATGCGTGGGTGCTGGCCCTGCTGCTGCTCGTGCTTTCCCCGCACCTGGGACTGCTGCTGCTGTCGCTGTCCAAGGTCTGGAGCTTCTCGGTGCTTCCCGACGCGTACACCTGGGACCACTACACGACCGTGTTCCGCGATTCGACCGGGATGATCGCCAACACGCTGCTCTATTGCGGCGGGGCAGCGCTGGTGGACGTCGTGCTCGGCACAGCGATCGCGTATCTCGTCGTACGCACGCGGCTGCCGGGCCGGGAATGGCTCGATCACATGGCCACGGTCGCCCTGGCGATGCCCGGCGTGGTCCTGGGGATCGGCTACCTGCGCACCTTCCGCGACGTCGACCTGCCCTTCGGGATGGGCGCGCTGACGAGTTCCGCGCTCATCTTCATCCTGGCCTACGCGGTGCGGCGCCTGCCCTATGCGCTGCGCTCCTGCCACGCCGCGCTCTCGCAGGTTCACCTGTCGCTCGAGGAAGCCGCGCAGAACCTCGGCGCTTCGCGGGGCAGGACGATAATGCGCGTGGTGGTGCCCTTGATGATGGGCGGCATCCTGGCCGGCTTCGTCACCAGCTTCATCACCGCGGCCGGCGAGATCTCCGAGACCATCCTGCTCACCAGCCGCGAAAGCCTGGCCCCCATGTCCTACGGCATCTATCTCTACATGCAATCGATCGCGGGACGCAGCCCGGGCGCGGCGCTCGGCGTGCTGGCCGTCATCATCGTAGGCGCGGGTACGTACCTCTCGCACCGGATGGTCGCGGCGCGGCAGGCTTCCCTGGAGCGCGCATGAGCGAGCCGGTCGCAGTCTCAGTCGAGGACGTCACCCTCGCCTACGGCGAGCTCAAGGTGCTCGACCACATCAACGTGGCCTTCGAGCCGGGCGAGTTCTTCACCCTGCTCGGCCCTTCCGGGTGCGGCAAGTCGACCCTGCTGCGGCTCATCGCCGGGTTCAACCGCGCGCTCTCCGGGAAGGTGCTGATCGACGGCCGCGACGTGAGCGAAGTCCCGCCGTGGAAGCGCGATGTCGGCCTGGTGTTCCAGAACTACGCGCTGTGGCCGCACATGAGCGTGTTCCGCAATGTCGCCTTCGGCCTGGAGGAACGCCGGCTCCCGCGTGCCGAAGTGCGGCGCGGCGTCGAAGAGGCGCTCGAGCTGGTGGGCCTGGCCGGGCTGGGCGAGCGCCGCCCGGGGCAGCTCTCGGGCGGCCAGCAGCAGCGCGTAGCCCTGGCCCGCACGCTGGCGGTGAAGCCCCGTGTGCTGCTGCTCGACGAGCCGCTCTCGAACCTGGACGCGAGACTGCGCCATCACACGCGCCGCGAGCTGCTCGCCCTGCAGCGACGGCTGCGCATCACGACGATTTTCGTCACCCACGACCAGGAAGAGGCCCTGACCACCGCCGACCGCATAGCGGTGATGGATCGCGGTGTCATCCAGCAGGTGGGCACGCCCATGGAGCTCTTCGATGCGCCCGCGAGCCGCTTCGTCGCCGAATTCATCGGCACCATCAACCTGCTCGACGGAGCGTTGCTCGGCCAGTCCGGGTCCACGCTCGCGTTCAGGCCCCACGCGGTGGCCATCACGGCGCCTGGAGACACGGCCGGAGACAACCGCCGCACCTGGCTTCCGGGCCGGGTCATCGAGCGCGAGTTCCTCGGCCAGTCGGTGCGCTACCGCGCCGCGGTTGCAGGCACCGAGCTGATTGCCGACGTGGCGCATCGCGCCGGCGACCCGGGCCACCAGGCGGGGGCCAGCGTCGCGGTGGGCATCGATCCCGCGCAGGTACGGCCCCTTTCCTGATCGCCCCTACAATCCTTGCCATGGACGACGGCACGCCGCCCGCCGCAACCCGCGAGACCCTCGCTCGCATCGGCGCCAACATCGACCGGGTCATGTCCGGCCAGGCCGGCTCGATCCGCAAGCTCCTCGCCGCGTTCGTCGCCGGGGGCCACGTGCTCCTCGAGGACAATCCCGGCACCGGCAAGACCACGCTCTCGAAAGCGCTCGCGCGCTCCATAGGCGCGGAGTTCAAGCGCGTCCAGTTCACCCCCGACCTCCTGCCCTCGGACATCCTCGGCGTCTCCGTGTTCGACCCGCGCGAGCAGGCGTTCCATTTCCACCCCGGCCCGGTGTTCACCCACATCCTTCTGGCCGACGAGATCAACCGCGCCTCGCCGCGGACGCAATCGGCGCTGCTCGAGGCGATGGCCGAAGAGCAGGTGAGCATCGAAGGGCGCACCTATCCGCTGGGCGAGCTGTTCTTCGTCATCGCGACGCAGAACTCGATCGAGTTTCGCGGCACCTACCCGCTGCCCGAGGCGCAGATGGACCGCTTCGCGGTGAAGCTGTCGCTCGGCTACGTGAGCGCCGAGGACGAGGTGGCGATCCTGTCGGCGCAGGAAACGCGGCATCCCCTCGAGGATCTGGCCCCGTGCGCCACGCTCGCCGAAGCGCTCGCGCTCAAGCGCGCGGCCCGGTCGGTGCGCATGAGCCCGGAGCTCAAGCGCCACGGGGTCGACCTGGTGCGTGCCACGCGCGAGGCTCCGCAGGTCCGGCTGGGGGCAGGCCCGCGCGCTTCGCTGGCGCTTGCGCGGCTCTCGCAGGCGCTGGCGCTGATCGACGGCGACGATTTCGTCAAGCCCGAGCACGTGCGCGAGATGGCTGTGCCTGTTCTCGCGCACCGGCTGGTGCTTTCCCCGGAAGCGAAGTTCGGCGGCGCCACCGCCGAGCGCATCGTCGAGGACATCCTGAAGACGATTCCCGCCCCGGCCTGAGAACCATGTGGCGAGTGTCCTACCGGATCCTGCGCGCCGTCTCGGCGGTCGGGTTCTGGTTCGAGCGGCATCTTTCCGGCCCGGGCGGCGTCGCGCTCGGAACGCTCATCGTTGCCGGAGCCCTGGGCGCCGACACCCACCAGACGCTCGCCTACCAGGTGTTCGCGTTCCTCCTGGCGCTGTTGCTCATCGGTTTCACGGGCGCGGCATTCATGCGGCCGAGGTTCGAGGCGAATCGCGAGGCGCCGCGCGTCGTCACCGCCGGACAGGAATTCTCCTATCGCGTTTCGGTGCGAAACATCGGGACTCGCCGGGCGGACGGCCTTTCGCTGCTCGATGAAGCGGCCGACCCCAGGCCTTCCTTCGACACCTTCCGCTCGCAGCTGCGCTTCCCGACCTACCGGGGCTGGTGGCGGCTGATGATGCGCGCGCAACCCGCCCTGATCGAGGAAGTGGACGTCCCGGCGCTCGACCCCGGCGCCGGGGCCGAGGTCTCGGTGAAGGCCTTTGCGGCGCGGCGCGGAACCGCGGTGCTCGAGAGCCTGAGCGTGGCCCGTGCCGAGCCGCTCGGGCTGTTCCGCGCGGCCTGCCGGATCGACAGCCCGGCCCGCATCGTCGTTCTACCGAAACGCTATCGCCTGCCCGAGGTCACCCTAGCCGGGTCGCGCCGCTACCAGCACGGCGGAGTCAGCCTCGCCTCGTCGGTAGGCGATTCGGAGGAATTCATGAGCCTGCGCGACTACCGGCCCGGCGACCCGCTGCAGCGCATCCACTGGAAGAGCTTCGCGCGCAGCGGCGACCCGGTCGTGCGCGAGTACCACGACGAGTTCTTCGAGCGCCACGCGCTGATCCTCGACACGTTCTGCCCGTCCCGGATGACCACCGCCTTCGAGGAAGCGGTCTCGATCGCGGCTTCCTTCGCCTTCACGCTGGACACGCAGGACTGCCTGCTCGACCTGGTGTTCGTCGGCGCCGAGCCCTATCGCTTCACCGCGGGCCGCGGCCAGCTGCACGAGGGACAGCTCCTGGAGATCCTCGCGGGCGTACGGCCCTGCGCCGACAAGCCTTTCTCCCGCCTGACCGAGAGCGTGACCGCGCAGCGCGGCGAGCTTTCCGGATGCATCCTCATCCTGCTCGCCTGGGACGACGAAAGGCGGCGGCTGGTCGAGCGCCTGCGATCGGCCGGCGTTCCGCTGATCGTGATGGCGGTCCTCGAGGGTGAATCGGCTATCCCACCGGAACGCCCGCCGTGGCTGAAAGTGCTCCTGCCCGGGCGCGTGCAGGAAGGGCTCGCGGCCCTGTGAGCACCCCTCCATTCCTTCTCGGCTTCGCGGCGCTGCTGTGGGCTTCGCAGGCCGGCGGGCTGATGCACTGGGCCATCGCACTGGTGGCGGCGGCGTTGCTGGAGGGCCCGCGCCTGACTGCGCGGCGCTGGAAGCTCTCGGGCGAGGACTTCAACCGCGTGTCGGACTTCTGCGTGGTGCTGAGCATCGCGCTCGGCGCGTATCTTTATTTCACGTTCGGCAACCCGCGCGCGGTGACCCTGCTGTTCCAGTGGCTGCCGGTATTGATGCTCGCGCTCGCCGTCACGCAAGCCTGGAGCACATCGAGCGCCGTCGACCTGAGCGTCCTCTTCTGGGCGCTGCGCCGGGAGAAGCTCACCCGACCGATGACCTTGGATCTCGCCTGGCCCTGCTTCGCCCTGTGGATGCTGGGAGCCAGCGCCGCCAATGCGCAATCGATCGCCCGGCTCGTCTTCTTCGCGGGGCTGGTGCTGCTCTGCGGCTGGGCAATGGCGGCGCGCCGGCCGCGCAGCTTTCCGGCGGCAGCGTGGGCGGGACTGGTCCTCGGCGCTGCCGCGCTCGGGTACGCCGGGCAATGGGGCATGCACGCGCTTCAGGGATGGCTGGAAGGTGCGATCCCCGAGTGGCTGGCCGGCAGCGGCACGCGAACCGATCCCTATCGCAGCGCCACCGACATCGGCAGCATCGGGGAGCTGAAGAGCTCGGACGCGATCGTGCTGCGGGTGGACCGCGAGGCAGCAGCCCGCGCGCCGCTGCTGCTCCACCGCGCGAGCTACGACGAATACGCGGGCCGCGTCTGGCTCGCGCGCAGCGCCCGCTTCGAGGGCGTTCCGCCGGAATCGAGAGGCGCCTGGACGCTGAACGGCAACCAGCCCTCCCTTAGGGTCACGATCCACGACTATTCGCCGGCGGGAAACCCCGTGCTGTCGCTACCCGCGGGCACCTCGCGCCTGGAGAAGCTGCCCGCCCTGGGGCTCCGGCAAAACACCTTGGGCGCAGTGCAGGCCGAAATGCCGCCGGGTTACTTCAGCTTCGAAGCGCTGTCCGATCCGGACGCTTCCGCCGAAGGCGCGCCCGGAGACCTGGACGTGAGATTGCCCGCCGCCGAAGCCGCGGTGCTGCGGCGCGTCGCGTCGGAATGGCGACTCGCGGAAAACGGCGAGGAAGAGGCGCTTTCCCGGCTGCGCGCGCGCCTGGCCGACGGATTCACGTACTCCCTCTTCAGCAAGGCCACCCCGATCGGCGCCACCCCCCTGTCCGAATTCCTGCTCACCAGCCGCACCGGGCACTGCGAGTACTTCGCCTCGGCAACGGTGCTGCTGCTGCGCGCCGCCGGGATCCCCGCCCGCTACGCGACCGGGTACTCCGTGCAGGAGTTCTCCGGGCTCGAGAACGCGTGGATAGTGCGCGAGCGGCACGCGCACTCCTGGGCGCGCGCGTGGATCGGCGGCCGCTGGATCGACGTCGACACGACGCCTGCGCAATGGGCCGGCGTCGAGGCCGCGCAGTCCTCCGCCTGGGTGCCGCTTCGCGATCTCGCATCGTGGGCACGCTTCGCGCTTTCGCGCCTGTTCGGGCACCTGGACGACGAGAACGTGCAGCAGTGGGGCATCGCGCTTGCGTTCGCGCTGATCGCGTTCGTCGCATGGCGCGTGCTGCGGCGCCGGCAAAGCAGCGTCGGCCTGCGGCACGACAAGGCCACGCCTCGTGCTCCTTCTCCCGGAGCCGATTCGCCGTTCTATGAAGTCGAGACAGTCCTCGCCACGCTCGGCTGGCAAAGGGCCCCCGGGCAGGCGCTCGGCCGATGGCTGGCGGGGATCGACGCCCCGGAGCCCGACTTGCTGCGCAGGCTTGGCGTCCTGCATTACCGCTATCGCTTCGATCCGCTAGGCCTCGACGGCGCTTCGCGCTCGGAACTCGAGCGCGAGGCCTCGGAATGGCTGCGCCGTCACGCGCCGAAGCGATAGAATTTCCGCAAGGAGACCATCATGACCCGCCGCATCGTGTTTTCGTTCGCAGGCATCGCCCTCGCCATCCTGAGCGTGTCCGTCGGCGCGCAGTCGTGGCCCGCGAAACCGATACGGGTGATCGTTCCGTACCCGCCCGGCGGTCCGATGGATCCGCTCATGCGCCTGCTCCAGGAGCCGCTCGGCGCGGCGCTCGGGCAATCGGTGGTGATCGAGAACAGGCCCGGCGCGACGGGATCGGTCGGCATGAATGTCGTCGCGCACTCGGCGCCCGACGGCTACAACCTCACCGTCGCCACCAGCGACGGCATCCTCATCATCCCGCGCGTGAAGAAGGACCTGCCCTACGACGTGGAGAAGGACTTCGAGCCGATCACGCAGATGGTCTACACCACCACCATCCTGGTCACGGCGGCGAAGTCGCCGTTCAACGATTTCCGCGAGATGGTCGCGTTCGCCAGGGCCAACCCGGGCAAGCTCAACATGGGCTCGTTCGGCCTGGGCGGGGGCACGCACCAGCTGCTCGAAATCATCAACAAGCGGGCCGCGGTGAAGATCACCCACGTCCCCTACAAGGGTTCCGGTCCCGCGGTGCAGGCTTCGATGGTCGGCGAAGTCGATCTGGCCGCGAGCACTCCGCAGGTGGTGGGACCTTTCATCCGCGGCGGCAAGCTGAAGGGCATCGCCATCACGACCGACGACCGGAACCCGGAGTTCCCCGACATCAAGACGTACAAGGAGCAGGGATACGATATCCCGAAGGGCGGCTGGTTCGGGCTGTTCGCCCCCGGCAGGACGCCGCGCGAGATCACCAACCGGATCGCGGGCGAGACCTCGAAGATCCTGAAAAGCCCGGCGCAAAGGAAATTCCTGACCGCGGCGTTCGGCGCCGAGCCGATCGGCAACACACCCGAGGAATTCGCCCGTTTCCTGAAGGCGGAGGGCCCGCGCGCGGACGAGCTGGCGGAGCTGCTTCGCGCGGCCGGCTACACGGGGGACTAGAACTTAGTCTGTTCGCGGGCGTCGAACGGGGGAGCCGCTCACGACAAAAATTACCCTGTGGCCGACACCCGCTCCCACCGCAGCACTACCCCTGCCCGCCACGCACACATGCGCTATGCGGCACTGGCTGCCGTAATAATCTTCCTGATCGGCGCGACGGCGGCCTGGCGCTGGACCCCGCTGGCCGACTTCCTCGACCCGGCGACCCTGGTCGAGCGCGTGCGCGAGATCGGCGAGCTTCCCTTCGCGCCGGCCCTGGTGATCCTCGGCTACGTGGTCGGGTCCCTATGCGTGGTGCCCATCACGCTCATGGTGATCGTCACAGGACTGGCGTTCGAAACCGGGCCCGCGATCGCGTATGTCCTTTGCGGCATCCTGCTGAGCTCGGCCGTGACCTTCCTCCTCGGCCAGTGGCTGGGGCGCGACGCCGTTCGCAGGTTCGCGGGAGCGCGCATCAATGCCATCAGCCGCCGCCTCGCCAAGGGCGGGATCCCCGCGGTCGCGCTTCTGCGCCTTTTTCCGTTCGCCCCTTTCACGGTGGTGAACATCGTCGCGGGCGCCTCTCAAATCAGCCTGCGCGACTTCCTCGTCGGCACCTTCATCGGCGAAGGCCCCGGCGCGGTGATCATGGTCGTGTTCGTGAACCAGCTCGCCGGCGCCATCCGGGAGCCGAGCCTCGGGGCCTTCTCGGCCGCGCTCGCCGCGCTGATAGCGCTCGTGTGGTTCGGCGTGGCAATGAAACGGCGCTACGGAACGAAGAAAGCTTGAGCGCCGACCTGAATCCCTGGCCGCTGACCATCGCGACCTACAACATCCACAGCGCCGTCGGCACCGACGGCAGGTTCGACCCCGCGCGCATCGGCGAGGTTATCAGCGAGATGAATGCGGACGTCATCGCGCTGCAGGAAGTCCCCATGGGCGGCAACGGCAAGGCGGACGTGCTCCAGCTCCTGCGCGAGGCCACCGGCTTCCACTACGCGCAGGGCCCGACCTGCGAGATCGATTCCTGCCTGTTCGGGAACGCGGTCCTCAGCCGCTACCCCATCGCGTCGGTCCGCACCATCGACCTTACCTTCGGAGCCTTCGAGCCGCGCGGCGCGCTGGATGCGGACCTCGATTGCCATGGGCACCCCTTGCGGGTCGTCGCGACGCACCTGGGCCTGAGCCTCGCCGAGCGCCGCCACCAGGTCGAGCGCCTGCTCGAAAAGTTCGACACGGAGGACATGGCGGTGGTGCTGCTCGGCGACCTCAACGAATGGTTCATGTGGGGACATTCGCTGCGGCGACTCAAGGCGCACTTCCAGAAGGCCCCGGCGCCGCGGACGTTCCCGTCGCGCTTCCCCCTTTTTTCCCTCGACCGCATCTGGATCCGTCCGCGCCAGCGGCTCGTGCAGGTGAAGGTGCACGACACGAAGCTCGCCCGGGTGGCTTCGGACCACCTGCCGCTGGTTGCGCACATCGGCGCCCATGCCGACGACTGAGATCCTCGCCGCGTACCGCGCGCCGGAAGCGGGCGTGCTGGAGGAGCTTCGTTCCGCGCTGCCGCTGAGTGGAGCGCAGCGGCAGCGCATCGTCGAAAGGGCGATGGCCCTCGCCGCGGCAGTGCGCGACGAGAGCACCGGCTCGCTGCGCGCGGAGGCGTTCCTCCAGCGCTACAACCTCTCGACGCCCGAAGGCGTCGTGCTCATGTGCCTGGCCGAGGCCCTGCTGCGCATTCCCGACACTGCGACCGCCGACGCGCTGATCCGCGACAAGCTCGCGGGAACTCACTGGGAGGCGGACGACGAGGACGGCCTGCTCCTGAACGCCGCCTCGTGGGGCCTGATGCTCACGGGCAAGCTCGCGGAATGGCGCGACCTCGAAGGACGCGAAGCCGGCGGCGCCGTGCTCCGCAGGCTCGTGGCCCGGGCCGGAGAGCCCGTGGTGCGCAGCGCGATCCGCCACGCGGTGCAGATCATGGCGGGGCAGTTCGTCGCGGGGGAAACCATCGAGGAGGCGCTCGCGAAGTCGGCATCGCAACGCGCGTGGCGCTATTCCTACGACATGCTCGGCGAGGCGGCACGCACCGAAAGCGACGCCGAGGCGTACTTCGCGGCCTACCGCCATGCCATCGAGGCCGTGGGCGCGGCCCAGGGCGGCCGGAGCCCGGTCGAGGAGCGCTCCGGGATATCGATCAAGCTCTCCGCCTTGCATCCGCGCTACGAAGTCGCGAAACGGGAGCGGATCTCCGGCGAGCTGCTGCCCCGCGTTCTAACGCTGTGCGAGGCCGCTGCAACGGCGGGCATCCCCGTGACGCTGGATGCGGAGGAAGCCGACCGGCTGCTTCCCTCGCTGGACCTTTTCGAGCGGCTGGCGCGCGCGCCGGCGCTGCAGGGCTGGCAGGGGCTCGGCCTGGCGGTGCAGGCCTACCAGAAGCGCGCGTTGCCCGTTTGCCGCTGGGTGGCGGAGCTCGCCTCCTCGACAAGCCGCCGCATCCTGGTGCGCCTCGTGAAAGGCGCGTACTGGGACACCGAGATCAAGCAGGCGCAGATCCAGGGGGCGAGCGACTACCCGGTGTTCACCCGGAAGGCGGCGACGGATGTCTCCTTCATGGCGTGCGCACGCGAGCTCCTCGCCGCCGGGCCGCTCGTCTACGCGCAGTTCGCGACCCACAACTGCCACTCGGCCGCCTACGTCGTCGAGATCGCGGGCTCCCGGCGGGACTTCGAATTCCAGAAGCTGCACGGCATGGGCGACGCGTTGCACGAGCAGCTCCTGCGCGAGACCGGCATTGCGTGCCGGGTGTACGCGCCCGTGGGAAGCCACCGCGACCTGCTCGCGTACCTCGTGCGCCGATTGCTGGAGAACGGCGCCAATACCTCGTTCGTCCACCAGGTGTCGGATGCGTCGATCCCGCTGGAACGCCTTGCCGCCGACCCGCTCGACCTGCTGCCGGTGCCGTATTCGCCCCCGGCCCACATCCCCCTTCCCCGCCGCCTGTATCCGGATCGCCTCAACTCTCCGGGGCTGGACCTGTCGGACCCGGCCGTGCTCGAGCGCCTGGAGCAGCGTGTCGTGCGCGACCGCTCTTCGAAGCTGGAGGCCGTTGCGCCGGTCGCGGACCTGGACGCCAGGGTCACACAGGCCGCCTCGCACTGGCGCGAGTGGGACGCGCGAGGCGCCGGGGAGCGGGCCACGATCCTCGAGCGCGCTGCCGGGCTCATCGACGAGCGCCGCGAGGAGCTCGTCTCCCTCATCGTGCGCGAAGCCGGCCGCACGCTGGCCGACAGCGCCTCGGAAGTCCGCGAGGCGTCCGACTATTGCCGCTACTACGCGGCAAGGGCCCGCGCGGACTTCGCCCGGCCGCTCGAGCTGCGCGGACCGACGGGCGAATCCAACCGCCTGTATCTCGCCGGCCGCGGAGTGTTCGCCTGCATCAGCCCGTGGAATTTTCCGCTGGCCATTTTCACGGGACAGATCGCCGCTGCGCTCGCCGCCGGCAATGCCGTCGTGGCCAAGCCCGCCGAGCAGACGCCGCTGATCGGCGCACGCGCCGTGTCCCTCCTGCACGAAGCCGGCGTGCCGCAGGAAGTGCTGCAGCTCGCCCCGGGTACCGGCGAGGAAGCCGGCGTGCCGCTGGTCAGGCACCCGGAGGTCATCGGCATAGCCTTCACCGGGTCTTACGAAACGGCAAAGGCGATCGAGCGCTCGCTGGCGGCCCGGGAAGGCCCGATGGTCGCGCTCATCGCCGAGACCGGCGGGCTGAACGCCATGGTCGTCGATTCCTCGGCGCTTCCCGAACAGGTGGTGGCGGACGCGGTCTTCTCCGCTTTCAACAGCGCCGGGCAGCGATGCTCGTCGCTTCGCATCCTGCTGCTCCAGGAAGAAGCGGCGCCGCGCATCCTCGAGATGCTGGCCGGGGCCATGCAGGAGCTGCGCGTCGGCGACCCCGCCCGCCCGGATACCGACATAGGCCCGGTGATCGACGCCCAGGCCCTCGAGGCGCTGAACGCCCATGCGGCCGAAATGGAACGCGTTGGCAAGCTCATCGGGCGCTGCGCACTCGGCGCCGACGGTTCCGGCGGGTCTTTTTTCGCGCCGATGGCCGTCGAACTTCCATTGCAGTCGCTGCCGGCACGCGAAGTCTTCGGGCCCATCCTGCACGTCGTTCGCTACGGGAGCCGGGACCTCGAAAAGACCCTCGATGCGATCGCCGCGACGCGCTATGGCCTTACGCTGGGAATCCACAGCCGCATGGACAGCTTCGTCGAGAAGGTTCGCCGGCGCCTGCGGGTGGGCAATACCTACGTGAACCGGAACATGATCGGCGCGGTGGTCGGCGTCCAGCCGTTCGGCGGAGAGGGCCTGTCGGGAACCGGCCCCAAGGCGGGAGGCCCCCATACGCTGCATCGATTCGCAGTGGAGCGCACGGTTACCGTGAACACGGCCGCAGTGGGAGGCAATCCGGAGCTGTTCTCGGGCGAGTAGAAGAGGCGCAATACGCGCTGCGCGCTATCGCGCCCTACAGGACCACCGAGACTTCGGCCTCGCCGATCTTCTTGAGCACGTGCACCCCGACGTCGTGAGGATGGCGCTCCAGGGCGAGGTCGATGGAGCCCTCGCCCACCCTGAGATTGCGGATCTCGACGAACTCGAGCCATGCGGGAAGCAGCGGATGGTTGAATCGCACCTGCGGCGCCCCGTGATGGAATGAAAGCCCCAGGCAGGCCTGCAGCATGTAGTACGCGCTGGCGCTTGCCCAGGCCTGCGGGGAGCAGGCCACCGGGTAAAGGGTCGGCCCCTCGTTCGGCCGGCGGGCGAAGCCGCAATAGAGCTCGGGCAGCCGGTGCAGGTCCATGAACAGGCTCGCGTCGAACATCGACGCCATCACCGACATCGCTCCCTCCATCATTCCGTACTGCGCGAAGCCCATTCCGATGAGCGCATTGTCGTGCGGCCAGATCGACCCGTTGTGGTAGGACATCGGGTTGTACAGCGCCTCTCCCTCGGCGATCGTGCGGATGCCCCACCCCGAGAACGAGGCCGGCGCGAGCAGCGTGAGGGCGGCGCGGCGGGCACGCTGGGGGCTGGCGATGCCGCTCCACAGCACCTGCCCGGCGTTCGAGGAGCGCACTTCGCACGGCTGCTTCGAGCCGTCGAGCGCCAGCGCATAGGTGCCGATGTCCTCGCACCAGAAGTGCGCCTCGAAGCGGCGGCGCAGCTGCTCCGCCGCGCGCATCAGCGCCTGCGCCTGCTTGCGATCGCCCAGCGCCGCGCACAGGTCGGCCGCGCCCCGCCTGGCGAGGTAAACGTATCCCTGCACCTCGCAAAGGGCTATCGGACCCTGCGCCGCGCGCCCGTCGCGATGGAACACGGAGTTCTCCGAGTCCTTCCAGCCCTGGTGCAGGAGCCCCTGCTCGCTCTTCTTCTGGTATTCGACGAAGCCGTCCCCGTCGACATCGCCGTAACGGTCGATCCAGGCGAGCGCCCGCGCGATGTTCGGCCAGATCGCGCGCAGGAACTCCGTGTCGCCGGTCCGGTTGTGGTAGGCCGCGGCCAGCACGATGAACAGCGGCGTCGAGTCCACGCTGCCGTAATAGCAGCCGAACGGGATCTCGCCGGTGGCGGCGAGCTCGCCCTTGCGCGTCTCGTGGAAGATCTTGCCCGGCTCGGCGTCCTGCGCGGGAACGACCTCTGTCGCCTGCATCCTTGCCAGGTGGGCAAGGACCCCCCGCGCCAAGCTGGGGTCCGCCCAGAGATAAAGGAGCGCCGTGATGATGCCGTCGCGCCCGAAGGGGGTGCTGTACCAGGGAACGCCCGCATACGGAAACGAACCCTCCGGGTTGTCCGCCGTGACCATCACCAGGTCGGCCGCGGAGCGGTTCATCCAGTCGTTGAACTGCTCGTTGGATGTGTAGACCTGGCAGCCCTTCTCCCTGACCGAGGCGAGCGAGCGCTCGAGATCCCGCTGCGCCGCGGCGAAATCGATCGGCGCGTGCATGCGAACCCCGGGCTCGAAAGTCACGGTGAAGGTGATCTGCGTCTGTGCCTTGGGCACGAATTCCAGCTCGTACTCGATGCGCCCGCGGGAAACCTTCGCGGGAAACGGAGCACAGCTCACGCCGGTGCGGCGCGCCAGGCCGTCCAGGCCCCGGTAGCCCAGGGTGACGCGGTCGGATCCCACCTCGGGCTCCATGTGCTCTCCACGGCGCTCGCGATGAAAGCCGCGCGCTTCGAAGATGTCCGCGTAGTCGGCGCTGAAGTCCAGCGCGATCTGCAGGGTGACGGGCTGCTCGCCGTAGTTCGTGATGACAAGGTGCTCATGGCAGGCCGCGGCCCACAGCAGCCGCGAGCGGGCGATGTGCACCGTCCCCTTGAGGACCGCGAGGGTGCCGCCTTCGTAAAGGTCCGGCGTGGTCAGGTCGACGGTGAGCAGGCTGTTGTCCTGCTTCACGCTCGAGCCGAGCAGCATCGGGCGCTGGCCGTTGACCCGCAGCTCCCACTGGGACAGGAACCGCGTCCCCTGGTGGTATACGCCGTGCTCCCCCGTGCCGATCGCGTGGATGTCGCCGAAGCGGTCGAACACGGCGAAGGTCTCGCCGTGCTTGAGAACCCGCGTGCGATCGTCGGTGCGCGACGACGTCGCCAGGACATACCAGCGCTCCGCGATCCGGATCGCGTCGTCCATGCTACGAGGAACGCCGGGCGCGGAAGCCGGGTCCGGGCCCCGTCCCCGGGACCAGCGCGGGCACTTCTTCGTTGCGGACACGCCGTGCGGCCCTTGCCGCGGCGGTCCTGCGCGCCAGGTCATGCACCTGGTGCACGCCGCGGTAGAGCTGAAGGTAGTCGCGCACCATGCGCTCCACGGTGAAACGCTCTTCGAACGCGCGCCGGCACGCGGCGCGGTCGAATTCGGGGCTTCGCCTTGCCGCCACGATGGCCTGGTCCTCGCTCGTCACCAGGCAGCCGCTCACCGCCTGCTGGATCACTTCGGGCACCGCTCCGCCGGGCCACGCGATCACCGGCGTGCCGCAGGCCATCGCCTCGATCATCACCAGCCCGAACGGCTCCGGCCAGTCGATGGGAAACAGCAGCGCCGCGGCCCCGCCCAGGAACTCCGCCTTGTCGCGGTCGCCGACCTCGCCCACGAACTCGATGCCGTTCCCGAGGAGCGGGCGCACCTCGCGGCGGAAATAGTCCTCGTCGGCCTTGTCCACCTTGGCCGCCATCTTCAGCGGCAATCCCGCCCTGCGCGCGATGCGGATCGCACGCTCGGGACCTTTCTCCGGGGACATGCGCCCCAGGAACGCGAGGTACGAGCCTGGCCTGGGATTGAAGGCAAGCAGGTCCGGCGGAAGTCCGTGGTGCACCGTTCCGATCCAGTTGGCGAACCCGAGAGGTCCGCGCTGCGCATCCGAGACGGAAACCAGCGGCGCGTCGGCGAAGCGGCGATACAGCGGAACGAGCTCGGGAAGGTCCAGCCTGCCATGGAGGGTCGTGATCGCCGGCAGCTTGAAATGGCGGGCGAACGGGAGATGCCAGTGCTCGGTATGGAAATGGATCACGTCGAACTGCCCCGCGCATTCGATCACCTCGTCCAGTTGCGCGGCGTGCGACGCCCAGGGGTCGCGGGAGGCCGGATCGAGGCGCAAGGCGCACCGGGTGCTGGATTTGAGCCGCGCGCGCGTGACGGAATCGCCCGATGCGAACAGGGTGACGAAGTGCCCCTGCCTGACGAGCTCTTCGGCGAGCCACGAGATCACGCGCTCGGTGCCCCCGTAGAGTTTCGGCGGCACGCTTTCGAATAGCGGTGACACGAGCGCGATCCGGAGCGGGTTGTGCTGCATGGTTTTCTGTTTCCCGAGGGTTGCCTGGCCCTCTGGATGCGGGCCCCTCCATGTGTCCTGCGGCGCGCACCGATAGTTCCCCTTTGGAACCATTCGGGTTAATGTCCGGACCATGCAAAATGCCCGCCTCGCCTTGCTGGCACTGCCGCTGCTCGCGGTTTCAGTGCCCTCGATCGCGCAGTCCTATCCTTCCAGGCCGCTGCGCCTGATCGTTTCATCGGCGCCGGGCGGCGTCACAGACACCTCGGCGCGCGCACTTTCCAGCGAGCTCACGCCGGCGCTCGGACAGCCGATCGTGGTGGAGAACCGCGGCGGGGCCAACGGAAACATCGGCGGCGAAGCCTGCGCGCGCTCCGCCCCGGATGGCTACTCGGCGTGCTACCTGAACGGCGTCGCGGTGACCTTCAATCCTTTCGCTTACGCGAAGATGCCGTTCGACGTCGATCGCGACCTGGCGCCGGTTGTCCATGCCGGCTTCCTCGACATCGCCCTGACGGTGCATGCGAGCCTTCCCGTGAGCAGCGTGCGCGAGCTGGTCGACTACGCGAAAGCCAATCCAGGCAAGCTCAACTGGGGCTCGCTCGGCATCGGCAGCAACTCGCACATGTACCAGGTGTGGCTGCAGTCGCGCACGGGGGCGCAGTTCACGCACATTCCCTACAAAGGGGCTCCCGCGCTCTTCCTCGCCGCGAACTCGGGCGAGGCGCAGGTCATGACGGGCACGCCCGGCACCGCTCAGCAGTCGGTGAAGGCAGGCAAGATGCGCATCATCGGCGTGGTCACCAGCGGAAAGCGCTCCCCGCTCGCACCCGAGGTGCCGACGCTCAGGGAACAAGGCTACGACCTGGACTTCCGCAACTGGAACGGCGTCTTCTTCCAGAAGGCGGTGCCGCAGGAGATGGTGCGGCGCTGGAACTCCGAGGTCAACCGCCTGCTCTCGGATGCGAAATTCGTCGAGCGCTATCTCGCGCCCATGGCGGTCACCGCCTCGGGAGGGACGCCGGAAGAGTTCGCCGCCTTCATCCAGCGCGACCGCGTGACCGCGTCGGAGCTGGTGAAGCTAGCCAACCTCAAGCTGCAGGAATGACCCAACCCCGGGAGGAAGCCATGCCGTCATTCATCCGGACCGCCGCCGTTGCCTTGCTGGCGGCGGCCTCGGCCGCCGCCTCTGCGCAGAACTGGCCAGAGCGCTCGGGCAAGATCATCACCGGCGCCGGCCCCGGCTCGGTGCCGGACATCGTCGCCCGCATGGTGGGCGACCGGATGACCAAAGCCTTCGGCCGGCCCTTCGTCGTCGAGAACGTCATGGGCGGCGGCGGCATGATCGCGGGGCAGAACGCCGCACGCTCGGCGCCCGACGGCTACACGTTCTTCACCGCCGGCGTGGGCTTCATAGCCACCGACAGGTACATGTTCAAGTCCGTTCCGTACGACACCGACAAGGACTTCACCCAGGTCGCGCTCCTCTACGACAGCGCGCCGTTCGCGATAGCCGTGCGCCCCGACCTGCCGGTCAAGACGGTGTCGGACCTGATCGCGCTCGCGAAGTCGCAGCCCGGCAAGCTCAGCTACGGAGCCGATTCCGTCGGCGTCACGGCCATCGTCGGCGAATGGTTCAACAAGGTCGCCGGCACGCAGATCGTCGCCATCCCCTACAAGACGGTGGCACAGATGCTCACCGACGCGGTCGGCGGCCAGACGCAGATGGTGTTCAACTCCGTCGCCAACGTCGACACGTTCCGCAAGGCCGGCAAGCTGCGGGTGATCGGGATCAGCGCCGGGAGGCGACTGCCGTTCATGAGCGACATTCCCACCATCGGCGAAACGCTGCCGGGCTTCAAGATCGTCGGCGTCGGCATCATGGCGGCGCCCGCCGGGACGCCCGCGGCGATCGTCCAGCGCGTCAACCGCGAGATGGACGCGTTCGAGAAGGAGGCGGAGTACCAGAGCCGCCTCGAATCCTTCGGCATCGCCACCAGCGGCGCAGGCACGCCGCAGTCGATCGCCGAGTTCATCCGCTCGGAGCGAGAGCTCTGGGACCGGATCATGAAGGGCCTCAACGTACAGGCGCAATGATGAAAACCCCGCTTCGAGCCCTTCTCGCCGCCGCCCTTCTCGCTTCCGGGATCGCCTCGGCGCAGACCTGGCCGACGAAGTCCGTGCGCCTGCTCACCACGGCCAGCCCCGGCCAGTCGATCGACATCATGCTGCGCCTGGTGGCCGACAAGCTTTCGAAGAACCTCGGCAAGTCGTTCTATGTCGACAACCAGCCCGGCGGCTCGGGACGCATCGCTGGCCAGGCGGCAGCCCGCGCCCAGCCGGACGGCTACACCTTCTACCTCGGGGGCCTGGGCTTCATCGCCACCGACAAGTACATGATGAAGGACATCCCCTACGACCCGGACAAGGACTTCGTGCTGGTGGCCAAGCTCTACGACACCGGAGCGTTCACCGTCACGGTGAATCCGGAGCTTCCCGTGAAGAGCATTCCAGAGCTCGTCGCCTACGCGAAGGCCAATCCGGGCAAGCTCAGCTTCGGCACCGAGACCGTCGGCGCCACGATGATCGCCAGCCAGTGGTTCCTCAAGGTCACCGGCATGGATGTCGTCTCGGTGCCCTACAAGGTCACCACGCAGATGGCACAGAACGCCGTCGCCGGCCAGATCCACGGGCTGGTGGCCTCCGTGCCGGTGGTCGAGACCTATCACCGCTCAGGCAAGCTGCGCATCCTCGGGATCACCACGCCGCGGCGGCTGGAGAGCCTGCCGGACATTCCGGCCGTCGCAGAAACGATCCCGGGCTTTCGCGTCGGAGGCCTCGGCATCCTCGTGGCGCCGGCCGGAACGCCCGCCGACGCCGTGCAGCGGATGAACCGCGCGACCGACGCCGTCGTGAGGGAGAAGGAATACCGCGAGCGGCTCGCGAGCTTCGGCTTCTCCGTGAGCGACGCCGGCACGCTGCAGTCGATTCCCGAGTTCGTGCGCACCGAGCGCGAGAACTGGGACCGCATCATGAAGGGCCTGAACATCCAACCCGAGTAGCGTGCGCCGCGCGCACGCCTGGAGGACTCATGTTCCTGCGCAACTACTGGTACGTAGCCGCCTGGGGGAGCGAGGTCGGGAGAGATTTCCTCGCGCGCACTTTCCTCAACGAGCCGGTCCTCCTCTACCGGACCGAGTCCGGCAAGGCCGTCGCGCTGGAAGACCGCTGCTGCCACCGAAACCTGCCCCTCTCCATGGGCAGGCTCGAAGGCGAAGCGGTGCGCTGCGGCTACCACGGCCTCAAGTTCGACGCGCAGGGCCGCTGCATCGAGGTTCCCGGCCAGGCCAACATTCCCCCGAACGCGAAGGTGAAGACCTATCCCCTGGTCGAGAAATGGGAGCTGGTGTGGATCTGGATGGGCGACGCCGAGCCCGACGAGAGCCTGCTGCCGCAGTGGCAGTGGATGGAGCAGCCCGGATGGGCGGTGGCGCGCGGCAACGATTCGAAGCCGCTGCACATGAAGTGCAACTGGCAGCTCAACAACGACAACCTGCTCGACCTCACCCACGTGCGCTACGTGCACGCGAAAACGCTCGGGGGCTCGAACCTCGATCGTTTCCCGGTGAAGACCGAGCGCCGTCCGCACAGCATCTATATGAAGCGCTGGATCCCCGACGTGGCGCCGATTCCGCTCTGGGCGAAGTACCTCGACTTCAAGGGCAACGTCGATCGCTGGCAGGTGTGCGAGATCGAGCTTCCCTCCCACTCCGTGGCCGACGTGGGCTTCGCGCCGCTCGGGACGCTTCAGCCCGACGGCAATCTCGACTCCGGCATCGCACTCAAGGCGCTGGTCACCGCCACGCCCGAGACCGAGAACACCTCGTTCATGTTCTACGCCCAGGTGCGCAACTTCGGCGTGGACGATGCGGACATGACGCGCCACTTCGTCGAGGACGGCCGCGCGATCTTCCTCGAGGACATCGCCGTGATGGAGGCGCAGCAGCGCGTGCGCCTCGCCCGGCCCGGCGCGCCCACGATCGACATCCACGGCGATGCCCCGCACCTGGCAATGCGCAGGCTCGTCGAGCGAACGATGATGGAAGAGCAAACCGAAAAGGTGCCCTCATGAATCCGGAGAAGATCAAGGTCCGCGTCACCGAGACCAACCAGACCATGGACGTGGTGGTCCTCAGCAAGCGCGCGTCGGGCATCGAGGTCGTGCTCGGCGAGGGCATCCACAACGTGAAGTGCTCTCTCTCCCCCACGCGCAACGGCATGGCCTACGTCGGCAGCGTCATGGGCCGCGAGATCGTCTACGAGCGCAGCCAGGAGCAGGTGAAGAAGGACCTGGAGATGCTGGATCCGAAGCTGCGGGATCCGCGGCGGAAGTAGCGCAGCGCCCCGGAAGGGGCGCAATAATTGAGAAGATTTGTCGATATAAAACAAGTACCGGTGCCATTTTTCCGGCAATTACGTTACCTGTTCTTGTAATACCTCCGCCCCGGTCCAGCGGACTGCGCACCCCCGGCCGACCTTGTTCATCACATCGGGCAGCTCGACGTCCCCATGCCCGGACGCGAGATCCTTCTCATGCAGCGCGCGAACCCGCTCGAGATGCTTCTTCAACGGATCCGCGAGCGTCGCCGGCAGCCTGGTGATCCGGTCCTTGGCGCCCTTCCCGTCCCGGATGACGACCTGCCCCTAGCCGAAATCCACGTCCTTCACCCGCAGCTTCAGGCATTCCCTGAGCCGAAGTCCCGCTCCATACAAGAGGCTCGCCATCAACCATCGCGTTCCATGAAGACGCGACAGGAGGCTCTGCGTCTCCTCCACCGTCAGAACCGTAGGCACCCGCACCGGCTTGCGCGCCCGGTCCAGCCCATCGAGCCAGGGCAAAGGCTGGACGAGCACCTCCTTGTACAAGAACAGCAACGCCGCCAGCGCCTGGTTCTGCGTGGCCGCCGCCACGTTCCTTTCCCGCGCCAAATGGTTGAGGAAAGCCGTCACCTCCGCCTGGCCCAGCTCTCGCGGATGACGCAGATCGCTGAAGAAGATGAATCGGCGGATCCAGTGGACGTACGTCTCCTCGGTGCGCGGGCTGTAGTGTTTACGCTGGATGGCGTTACGAACAGAGTCGAGTAAACGCGGCTTTGTAGGGGCTTCTTGATTCGGGGAAGACATCCTTCGCGTAACGGTCGGAAGGCTTGTCAGATGACGAGCCGAGGCAGAGAATTTGACGGGCTGGGACACCGTCAACTAAAAAAGTGTCAACTAAGAAGCCGTCAATGAAACAGCTGTCAACCAATACACGTTAGATCCCACGAAAATGGCTACTGACGGATTGGGCGATTGGAGAATTGATACGGTAACGACGTTGGCACAAGACCTCCCAGCCGCGTATCCCGGAGGCCCGTCGTCTAAAGCCGGCGCTCGGATCTATCTAACGACCCTCACGAAGACATCGAAGGGCGAATACATCGGCTTCAAGACCCCGAACGTTTCCGCCATGGAACTGAACATCGCGTCCCAAGCGGCCCGTCGAGCCGCGGACCGGAAAGCAAGGTTTACGTACCAAGATGGGGTTAGCCCTTGGGGTACGTCTAAGACCATCTCACCTGATGACGATGAGTTGGTATTCGGATTCTTCGAGGATTGCATGGTTTCAGCAGCATTCAGCTTTAACGCCCTAGAAGCCTTCTGCAATTACGCGATAAGCCGAACGTGGCGACAGCCGGTTGATGTGAAGCGGAAGAAGACCCGCGAAACCCTGCATCACGAGGATGCCGAGCGCGCTCTGTCCACTGAAGAAAAACTGAAATCCGTGCTCCCTAAAATCTATAACGTGCCCACTCCGGCCGGAAAATCAATTTGGGAGCGTTTTATTCGACTCATGAGGGCAAGAGATGCTTGTGTGCACATCAAGTACCGTGACCAGTACCCGATGAGCAAGGTGGACGAAGAGAGCCTCTTCTACCAGTTTCTGAGCAATGACCCACTGGAGTTTCCGCGTTCCGCAACGGCAATGATCGAATACTTTTTCGCAAATTCCGGCAAACCAAGGTGGCTCCTTGAAATGCCGCCGGTGGGATCTAACTATCAAGTGAACCCGGACGCCCCGCCGGGCGGGGCGCCGGTTACTTGAGACGTTAAGCATGAGACTACGACCGCCCTGGATCCGGACGCCGGAATCGCTCCGCGAGTTCCTTGAGCGACGTCGCCTAGAACTCGCAGCCTATTCGACTGGCTTGCTAGCTGTTTCCCTCTTGTCCAAGGGCTTCAGCTTCGGCGGGATGTTTTTTCTTCTCATTCTGTTCGTGTCGCTCTGGATTGCACTTAGGGTTGTGTCCGAGCTCGCGTGGGACTCGTCATACAAGAAAACAAGCCGTTGGTTGAAATTCAGCGCTCGTCCGGACGCTGTTTTGCTTACCGCCGCTGTCATTGCGTGTGCGCTTATCTACTTCCACGTGTTGACCGGAATGCGCTTGTATTTGGCAGCTCTCAACAACGAGATCGGTTATGCAGGACTAGGTATTATCGTCGCTGTCATACCTATCTATCTGATGATTGCCTTTGCGGCGATGCTCGTTCTTTACCTTCCGCTGTTGGTTATCATCGAGGCAGTATTCCGTCTCATGCCTAACTCAAATAGCAGCCGACCGCCTTCAGCGGCGGCTGAATAGGGACGCTAGAGAGCATGGGATCTCCCGTACAAGCTTTTTCCTTACCCTCGGGTGAGGTCAACCGCGTCGTGCTTAAGCCAGCAATCGGCTTAATCATTGGTTTGGGTCTTGGGTACCTAGTTTTAGACCGATTCGATTGGTGGACTGTCTTGACTTGCCTCCTCCTATTCGCGCCTTTCTACGTCTTCCTGCGCAGGCGAGAGTACATTCGCGTATCTGCGACGCACATCATGGCTCGCGACGATTCTGGAGGAACCTTAAGCCTGCCGTGGGAGGAGCAAGTTTCGATTTCAGTGGTACGACGAGGCGCGCTCTCCGGCTATGCATTGGAAGCTAAGGGGGCTACGAATAGATTGTTCATACCGAAAGCAATCGCGGAGAACCAGGACTTCAGGGCCCTTGTGCGACAGTTCGCGCCGCCAGGCCATGCCCTGCGGGGACTTGATGCTCTCTAACTTGGCCACGAGCGCGACGCTATATGCCCGGCGCTCCCGCGCCTTTGCCCGCGCGCCTCAGCAGGTACGTTAGACATCTCGAACGCACACCGGGCCAATGCGATGAAGTCCGACGGCTGCTACGTCTGCGGGAACGCAGCCACGACCAGGGAGCACGTTCCACCCAAGTCGTTTTTTCCGAAGGGCTGCGGATTGCAATTGAAGACGGTGCCGTCATGTCCGGACCACAACAACGCAAAATCGAATGACGACCAATACTTGCTCGCGCACATATCTATGCATGCTGCGAGCGAAAACACCATAGCCAAGCAGCGCTTTATGGGCTCAATAGCCCCACATCTCCATCGGAGCCCCGCATTCCACCAGGTTCTGCGTGAGGGGTCAGTCGGGCTCCCGGGCGGCGCGAGGCAGTACAAGGTCGACGTCAGGAGATTCAACAGCTTCTTCGACCATTTCGCGTGTGCAATCTACTACGATCGATACGGCTTTCCCCTAGATCGCGCCAGTCACGAGGTGCAACACGTGTACTTGAGCTTGCGAACCGAGGATCTCGAAGAGCAGTCGCGGCGCAAGTTCATCGTCATGGCCTTAGGCCACTTTTATGAGGAGTTTCAATCAATGATTGCCTCCCATGACGCAGGCAGAGTTAGCGACGAGTCGATTTATACAAATCGGATCATGGATCCTGCGGGCGCACACGGCTCGATAACGATTGCTCATACCTTCTATGGTGTCTTTGATGTTGTCTCACTACTTTCCCGCCACCATCGACAAGATGCCTAACTCCATTACCACCCGACCGCCTGCGGCGGCGGGTGAAGAGACACGTTAGGTCTCTTCCTTCCACCGCCGTGCCTGTCTTGCATGACGGTGTTGTTGTATATACAATAACCTCTTGCGAATCCTCTTCGACCCGGTTAAGCGAGAGAAGACGATGGCCGACCGAGGCTTGGATTTCGCTGACGCCCGCCTGGTTTTTGCAGGTACGACCGTGGAAGTCGAAGACCTCCGAAAGAACTACGGCGAACGACGCATCATCTGCTATGGCCTGTTGGAAGGGCGGATGGTCGTCGTGGGCTACACGCCGCGTGGCGCGGATCGCCACGTCTTCAGCATGAGGAAAGCCAATGAACGCGAGAAAGCCCGCATCGCGCCGCTCTTTGAAGTCTGATCTTCAGCGCGTCGATGCGCACAGAATCAGGCGCAAGGAATATCAGGAGCTTCCCGAACTCACTGGCGAAATGCTCGCACGTGCCAAGGTCAACAAAGGCGGAAGGCCAATTTCGGCAAATCCCCGCAAGTTGATCTCCCTTCGCTTGCCAGCGGACGTCCTTGAGCGTTGGAAATCCACCGGGCCCGGCTGGCAAACGCGCATGGCGGAGCGCTTGAGCAAAGTTCGGTGAAGAAACCTAACTTTAGGTGCAGCGGACCGCCTGCGGCGGCTGCTGACCAGCCACGTTAGCCGGGCCTGCCAACGTTAAGCGCATCATCGAACCCAGCTCACTCGTCTAGCGCGTGGCCGACCGGAAAGGACGCGGACAGATGATCACGCTGTATGCCTTCAAGACCATCTTCGAAGGGGGAGTCGGCGAGACAAAGGATCTCCGCGCCCAGTGGGCACTGGAGGAGACGAGCCTCCCTTACCGCGTCCACGCGCTGGATCAGCTCGCCGGCGACCTCCAATCGGAGGCGTACGGCAAGGTCAGCCCATTCCACCAGGTTCCCGTCATCGACGACGACGGATTCATCGTCTCCGAGTCCGGGGCCATCGTCGTTTATCTCGCCGAGAAGGCCGGCAAGCTGATCCCGGGCGACATCCAGGGCCGCACGCGCGTCACTCAGTGGTGCTTCGCCGCGGTCGGCACGATCGAACCCACGTTCACGTCTCTCGACCTGGTCGCCATCTTCGACCCGCAGAACGACAAGCTCGCGAGCGAAATCCGCAAGCTGGCCCACCGCTGGCTCGAGGACCTCGAGCGCCGCCTGGCCGATCGCACCTGGATCGCCTGCGCGGACTTCACCGTCGCCGACATCATGATGGCCGGCGTTCTGCGCAACGTGCGCAAGACCGATCTTCTCGATCCATTCCCGAAGACAAAAGCGTACCGCGACCGTTGCTTCGCGCGGCCCGCATGGGAGCGCACGCTCGAGATGTACGCCACCCGCCTCGGGGTCGGCGTGGATCAGATCCGCTAGAACCGGCGCCTAAGCACGGGCAGCGCCCCGAAACAGCGTGTGTTACCGCACGGAGTGGTCCGGACGGGCCGTGGTATCTGTAATTTCCGTCGCATCGCCGCTTTAGACTGAAGCGGCTCGACTCCCGGGAAGGCTGCCTTGTCACGTCTCGTTCTTATCGGTATCGCGTTGGCCGCCCTGCATGGCGCGGCGCACGCGCAATCGCCCGCGCCCTCCCTCCCGACCCCGGCCGCCGCGGTCGAAGCGATCAAGAACGAGGTGCAGAAGCGCGACGAGCCCCTCAACAAGGAGGACGTCAAGAAGCCCGAGGACGCCCCTCCGCCGCAGCCCGCGCCGTCCATCGACGACTTCGGCCTGCGCAAGAGCTATTCCGTTCCGGCCTGGGAAATCCTCGGCTTCGATTTCCTGCTGAACCGGATCAACCGCAAGTTCTCCGGGGTTCCCGATTACAACAACAGCGTCTCGAGCACCCGCGCGAACCTGCGCGGCAAATGGGTGACCGACAACGACCCGTACTCGACCAACCAGTTCGGCCACCCCTACCAGGGCTCGATGTACCACGGCTTCGCGAGGTCGGCCGGGCTGAACTACTGGGAGTCCGCTGCCTACACCTTCGGCGGCAGCATCCTGTGGGAGCTGGCTGGCGAGAACACGCCGCCCTCGAAGAACGACCAGGTCGCCAGCGGCATCGCCGGCAGCTTCCTGGGAGAGTCCCTGTTCCGCATGGCGAGCCTGGTGCTCGAGCACGGCGGCGACGTTCCGCAGTTCTGGCGCGAGGTCTCGGCGGCGGCGATCTCGCCTTCGACGGGCTTCAACCGCCTCGCCTTCGGCGACCGCTTCGGCAGCGTCTTCTCGAGCCGCGGCGCCTCCTACTACAGCCGCTTCCAGCTTGGCCTGAGCCACGCGACAAAGAATCAGTCCGGAACCTCAACCCACGTGAAGCCCAACGAGGCGCTCGCCGATTACTCGATGGAATACGGGCTGCCGGGCAAGCCCGGGTACGAATATGACCGTCCCTTCGACTACTTCACCTTCCAGGCCACCGCCTCGAGCGCGAACATCTTCGAAAACATCATGACCAAGGGACTGCTCGCCGGCCGAAGCTACGAAGGGGGCGAGTTCTACCGCGGCGTGGCGGGATTGTTCGGCAGCTACGACTACATCTCGCCGCAGAGCTTCCGGGTATCCAGCACCGCGCTATCCCTCGGCACGGTGGGTCAGTTCTGGGCAACGCATTCGGTCGCCCTGCAGGGCACCGCCCTTGCCGGGGTGGGCTATGCCGCCGTAGGCACGCTGCACGGCGCCGGCGAAGGCGACTACCACTATGGCGTGACGCCGCAGGCCCTGCTGGCGCTGCGCGTGATCTTCGGAGACAAGGCTTCGCTCGATATCACAGGCCGCGAATATTTCGTGAGCAAGGCGGGATCGGGCACCGGCACGGGCCACGACAACATCGTGCGCGGCGAGGTGGGCTTCACCTGGCGCCTGCAGAAGCAGCACGGGGTGGCTCTCAGATACGTCTTCAACCGTCGCGATGCGAGCTACTCGACGCTCGGCGACCGCACGCAGGAGCGCGGGACGATCGGGATCTTCTACACGTACATGGGGCTGGACAGGTTCGGGGCGACGGAGTGGCGGTAGGGGCGCCCTACAGGCCGAGGAGCCTGGCCGCGGTGCCCGAGGCGATCATCTCCAGCTCAGCCCCCTGCACTCCGCAGCGCTCGACAAAGCCCACCGGGTCCGTCTCACCCACAGGATAGTCGCTGCCCAGCACCAGGCGATCCGCACCGACGCGCTCCAGCAGCACCTTCAGCACCGCCGTGTCGTACACACAGGTGTCGTAGTAGAACGAGCGAAGGAAATCGCTCGGCCTCTTCCCGCCGGTGTTCTTCAGCGTATCGGGACGGTTAGCGGCGTTGCGGTCCATGCGCCCCATGTAGTGCGGGAAATAGCCTCCCCCGTGGGCCATGATCACCTTCAGATCCGGGAACCTGTGCATCACGCCCTCGTACACCATCGAGGACATGACCTTGGTTTCCTCGATCGACTGCCCGGCGGAGTTCCACAGCGCATAAGGCTGGAACCAGGGATCGGTGATGCCCTCGGGGTGGATCCACGCGACGATGTCGTGGCCCTCCACCTCCTCCCAGAAGGGATGGAAGTGCGGCTCGCCCATGTACACGCCCTTGTAGTTGGACGAGACGTTGGCGACTTTCATGTCGAGCTCGTGCGTGCAGCGCTCGAACTCCTCCATGGCGAGATCGAGGTCCTGCAGCGGCAGCACGAAGCTGCCGATGAACCGTCCGGGATGCTTCGCGACCCAGTCGGCCGTGGTGTCATTGGTCCGCCGGCAGAGCTCGGCGTCCTTCGCGGGCTCGGCCCAGGTGGTGCCCTGGATCACCGTGCTCGCCGTGACCACGCTCATGTCGATGCCGCGCGCGTCCATGTCGGCGACCACGGCAGCCGGGTCCATCATCTTCTGCAGGAACCCGGCGACAGCGGGGCGCTGGGCGCTCGCCCCCTTGCCGAAACCGCTCATCACGGTCTTGTTGGTGGACGCGGCGAGCACGTCCCGGTCGAGCAGGTGGACGTGGAAGTCGATGACCCTCGAAGGTTTCGCCAAGACTCCGCGCCTACTTCTTCTTCTCGTCGGCCTTGGCTTCCGGTTTCGCAGGCGCCTTGTCGTCCGCCTTGGCCGCGGCCGGGGCGGCGGGTGCGGGCGCGGCAGCAGCAGGCGCCGGGGCAGCGGGCTTCGCATCGGCCGCCTTGGCGTCGGCGGGCATCAGCGACTGGCAATCCGGCGCGAGCTCGAGATCCTTCTCCCCGGAGCGCTTCAGCGCGACCGCGGCTGCGCAGTTGTCCTTGTCCGCGACGAGGGCGCGATCGAGCGCCGTAAGGGCGGCTTCGTGCTTGGGCCCGTGGACCACCTGGGCGATGATGCCCAGGGTCGCGAGGGCCGCGGAGCGGTTGGAGGGCTTTCCCGCCCGGGAGCCGGCTTCCAGGACTGGGGCCACCTCGGGCTCGAGCTTTTCGAGCAGCGCCCTGGTGAAGTCCAGCTCGCGCGCCTTCTGCTCGGCTTCCGCCACTTTCGCGCTCAGGACCTTGATCTGCGCCTGCGCCTTGGCAGCCGAACCCGATGCGTCGTCGGCCGCCCGCTTCGAAGCGGCAGCGGCGCTCTCGGCCTCGTCCACTTTCATGAACAGCATTCCCGCGTACGCGCCCGCCAGCACCAGCAGCACCATCAGCGCATAGGAAGTCCACCGCAAGCCCTGTTCCCGGGTCATGTTGCCTTTCATGTTCGCTCCCCTTATCTTGAATGACCGCGGGATTGTAACCGCGCGGAGAAAAAGCCATGTACAAAAGGATCGACCACACCGCGCTGCACGTGCGGAACCTCGAGCAATCCTGCACGTTCTACGAGTCGCGCTTCGGGTTTCGCAATTATTTCCAGCACGCCGTTGCCGGAGGCCTGCGGATCGCCTACCTGAAGCTCGGCGACACGGTGCTCGAGCTTACCGAGCACTCGGACGGCTCCATGGCGGGATTCCATTTCTGCCTCGAGACCGATGCGTTCGACGAGTCGGTGGCCGAGCTTCAGCGCCAGGGCGTTGAGATGCTCCGGGCGCCCCATCCGACCTCGGCGCGCGAGGCTCGCGAGAACGGCTGGCGCCGCGTGATCTTCAAGGGACCCGACGGCGAGCAGATCGAGCTGCGCGGGTAGCCGGTTCGCTAGTCGATTTTCACGCCGGTCTCCCGGACCAGGCGCGCCCATTTCGCACCGTCGGCGCGCATGAATTCGGCGAACCTCTCCGCGCCGAAGGCCGCGGGGGGCGGGTCGAAGCCCAGCACCAGGAACTGCTGCTGGATCTCGGCGGACTGCAGGGCGCGATGCACCTCGGCATTGAGCCTGGCGATGATCGCGGCCGGCGTTCCCTGCGGCGCCACGAGGCCGTTCCAGCCGACCAGGTCGAAGCCCGGGACCCCGGCTTCCGCGACTGTCGGCAGCTCCGGCGCGAGCCGCGAGCGCGCCGCGGCCGACACCGCCAGGAGCCGCACCTTGCCGGCGCGCGCCTGCCCGCCGACGACGGCGTAGCCGGTGAACATCATCTGCACCTGCGAAGCGAGGACCGCGGCGGCGGCCTGGTCGGCGGACTTGTAGGGCACGTGCACCACGTCCGTGCCGGACAGGCGCTTGAACACCTCCGCCGCGATGTGCGGAACGGTGCCATTCCCGCCCGAGGCGTAATTCAGCTGTCCTGGCCGGGCGCGGGCAAGCGCGACCAGCTCCTTCACCGACTCCACCGGCAATGAAGCCGGCACGGCGAGCACGAAGGGCGTGAAGTTCGTGAGCGCCACGGCGGCGGTGTCCCGGCCGAGGTCGACCGGGCTGACACCGAGCGCGGCGGCCACCAGGAAGCTCGAGGTTGCGTTCAGCAGCGTGTAGCCGTCGGGCGGCGCTTTCGCCACCGCCTCGGCGGCGACGCGTCCGCCCGCCGCGGGCAGCGATTCCGCGACGACCTGCTGTCCCCAGGCCTCGGTGAAGCGGCGTCCGAAGAGGCGCGCGACGGCGTCGGGGCCCGGACCGCTGATGATGCGAATGGGCTTCACGGGATAGTCCTGCGCCGCGGCCGCTGCCGCGAGGAACAGCCCGACTGCGATGAGCAGCCCGGCGCTGGGCCTCATTTACCCTGGGCTTCCTCGTCCACCCTGCGAATCACCTTCTCGGTGATGTCCGCGCCCTTGTTGACGGCGACGGCGCGATTGACGATCAGGTCGAACCGGTCCTCCTTCGCGATCTTCTCGATCGCCGCCTGGATCCGCCTGACCATCGCGTCCACCGCCTCGCGACGGCGCACCTCGTAGTCCTCGGAGAACTCGGCCTTCTTCTGCTCGAAGCGCGAATTGAGGGAACGGATGTCGCGCTCTCGGCTGAACTTGTCGGATTCGGAGAGCGTCAATGCGTTGCGCTCCAGCTCCTCCTGGAGCTTGCGCGCTTCCTGCGTGAGCCCCTCGAGCTCGCGGTTGTAGCGGCCCATCTCCGTCTCCAGCCCCTCCCTGGAGCGCTTGCCGACCGCCGATTCGGCGAACACCCGGTCGAAGTCCACGAACCCCACCTGTGCAACGGCCCCGGTCGCCTGCGCCTGCACGAGCGACGGGAGCGCGAGGAGCGCGAGCGCGGCGAAACGCGCGAGTCCGCGCAGCCCGGTCATGCGGGCACCGCCACGGGCTTGTTGGCCTCCAGGGCACTGCGGTAGGCAGCGCGCGCGGTGACACGATCCAGGTAATCCTGGAGCGAGCGCGGCAGCGGGATGCTGCGCCGCACGGCGCCGCTCAGCGAGGTGGTCAGCAGGATGTCGGCGGGCGTGAACCGCTCGCCCATCGCGTACGGAGCCGAGCCAAGCCGCTGTTCCGCGGCCGCCGCCTGCTGCTCGAAGCAGGTGCGCGCGGCGCTCAATGCGTTGGGCGCTTCCCCATAGATCGTCTTCAGGTCTTCATGGCGGCGGATGATGTACAGGGTGTTCGCGTCGAGCTCCATCATCGAGAAAAAGCACCACTGGTAATACCGGGCCCGATCCTTCGGGGCCGCAGGAAGGCCCAGGTCCTTCGCCGCTCCGTACGTTTCCGCGAGGTAGCCGACGATGGCCGCGCTTTCCGAGAGCACGAAGTCGCCCTCCTGCAGGACGGGAATCTTGCGGCTCGGATTCAAGGCCACGAACGCCGGCGTCTGCGTCTCGCCGCTTCGCGAGGCGATGGGCCGGCGCTGGTAATCCAGGCCGAGCTCGGCGAGCATCCAGTGGGCTCGCAGCGTGCGCGGGGTGCCGGCCCCCCACAGGATGCGGGAGGCAGCGTCGTCAAAACGGGCGGTGTCGGGCATGCGGCAGTGTAGCCCGAGACCGTACAGCGGAGAAAGACCTGCGGGTACAATGACATCCAGTGAGGTCCGGAGGCACGAAATCAAACAAGGAGGAGATCCAATGAACACCCGCAGGCTGTTACTGGCGTCGGCGACCGCCGCCGCGCTGCTCGCGCCGTTCGCCGCGAGCGCTGACACGATCAAGATCGGCTTCATCACCAGCTACTCGGGGCTGAACGGCAACCTGGGCCCGTACATGGAGCGCGCGGCGCGCCTGTACATGAAACAGCACGACAAGGACCTGCCCAAGGGCACGACGGTCGAGCTGCTGGTGCGCGACGACACCGGCACCAACCCCGACAAGGCCAAGCAGCTCGCGCAGGAGCTGATCGTGCGCGACAAGGTGCAGATGCTCGCGGGCGTGATCTTCACGCCCAACGCGCTCGCCATCGCCCCGCTCGCCACCGAGGGCAAAGTGCCGTTCGTCATCATGAACGCGGGCACCTCTGTCATCACGACCCGCTCCCCCTACATCGCCCGCGTCTCGTTCACGCTGTGGCAGTCCACCTACCCCCTCGGCCAGTGGGCGGCGAAAAAGTACAAGACCGCCTACACGATGGTGAGCGACTTCGGCCCCGGCATCGACGCCGAGGACGCATTCACCAAGGGCTTCAAGGAAGGCGGCGGCAACATGACCGGATCGGTGCGCGTGCCGGTGAACAACCCGGACTTCGCGCCGTTCATGCAGAAGGTGCGCGACGCCAAGCCCCAGGCGCTCATGGTGTTCGTGCCGGCCGGCGTCACCGCCACGGCGGTGATGAAGAACTACAGCGACCTCGGCCTCGCGAAGGCCGGCGTCAAGCTGATCGGGCCGGGAGACATCACCACCGACGAGGAGCTGGACAACATGGGCGACGTCGCGCTGGGCGCGCTGACCGTGCACCACTACTCCGCCGCCGCGCAGCGCCCGGCCAACAAGGCCTTCGTCGCCGCGTGGAAGAAGGAGTACGGCGCGAAGGAGACGCCCAACTTCCTCTCCGTCGCGTCCTGGGACGGCATGGACATGATCTACTACGCGATCAAGGAACAGAAGGGCAAGGTCGATCCGGAAGCCACCATGGGCCTGTTCAAGAAGTACAAGAACGCGAACAGCCCGCGCGGCCCGATCGCCATCGACCCCGAGACGCGCGACATCGTCCAGGACGAGTACCTGCGCGAAGTGCGCAAGGTAGGCGGCCAGCTTCAGAACGTCGAGATCGAGACGATCGCCAAGCAGGTCAAGGATCCCTGGAAGACGTTCAACCCGCCAAAATAAGAGACATCCCTTCCCTTCAACGCCCGCTTTCGCGGGCGTTGTTTCTGGAGCATCCACCATGGCCAAGCTGCGCCACGTCGCGATCACCGTCAGCGATCTTGAAAGGGAGGCTGCCTTCTACGAGAAGGTGTTCGGCATGAAGCGGGTGCGTTCCACGCCGGGGATCGCGGAATCCCTGAGCGATGGCGTCATGAACATCACGCTGCTCAAGTTTCCGACCGACGCGATGGCCGGCGACGAGCGCGGCAAGGATTTCGTCGGCCTGCACCACGTCGGCTTCGTCGTCGACGACCTCGAAGCAACGGGCAGGACGATCGAGGCGCAGGGCGGCCGGTTCCACATGGCGCCCACCACCGAGATGCAGGCGGAGACAAAGTACCGCACCCCGGACGGCGTGGTGTTCGACATCGCCCGCCCCGAGCATCTCTGGCCGGGGGCGAAGCTCTAGCCCGGCGTCATGTCCGCGTAGCGCTGCGCGATCAACGCAGCGTCGGGCTCGATCGTGTACTCATCGGCCTCGAGCCACTTCTTCAGGCACCGGTGCACGAGCTTGCCGGGGTCGAGCATGTCGTCCTGGTCGCAGACGAATTCCCCGCCCACCACGCGGCGTCCATAGACCACTTCATGCGCGACGACTTCGGCGTTCGAGATGACGGCGGACATCGTGGGAAAGGCGATGCGGTGGCAGGGCAGGTTCTTCAGGACCCCGAACTTGTGGATCAGCCCGTTCACCACGTTCACGTCATCCGGGAGCTCCATCGGCAGCTCGTCCCGGCAGGCGTGCAGCACCCCCGGCAGGTCTAGCGACGTGCGCCACACGCGCGGCTCCCGGTCGATGTTGATGAAGATCTTCACCCGGTGCGCGCGCTTGTGCAGCGGCATGGAGGGCCCGCCGTCCCCGAAGGTGTCCAGGTGCAGGCTCTCCTCGACGGTCTCGGTCAGGCGCCAGGTGATGTTGCCTTCCTGCAGGGAGTGGTAGGCGGGAAACAGGGCGCGGAGGCCTTCGCGCAGCTGCGAATCGAAGCTCGCGATCTGTGACTGCAGGTAAGCGCCCCGCTCGACCCCGAGCTGGATGAAGGGATGATCCTGCCTGACCCTGACTTCGTTCCCCTCGCGGACGAAAAAGGACTTCTCGATGCCGTTCGCGGTGCCGATCTTCTTCCATTCCTGCGGGAAGGTGATCGACTGCAGCAGCTCGAGGTCGAAGTCGATCGGCACGAACGGCATGACGATGATGCCGTGGTTCTCGCAGTGCTCGGCGAGCGCGCTGCCGTAGGCCCGCGCGTAGTCGCCGAAGCTCTTCTGGCGCTCGAGCACCATGAAATGGTCGGGGACATCCGGGTGGCGCTCGATGACGATGCCGTCCGGCGTGGTGTTCGTCGAGGCCAGCTGCTTGTCTCCCTTGGCTGAGGGAAGGACGCCTTCCCGTTGCCGCAGAGGATAGCGCCGAACGCCGGCGGGAGCTAAGCGGCGTGTCGCCTCGGCCCGAGCAGGCCCAGTACCCGGCTGCGCAGCGAATACAGGCGGTCCGTCCACGGCCCGATCCGGTAACCCGCCCGCGCCGCCTTGCGCTCGGTCGCGGCCTCGTCGTAGGGAACCTGCAGGAACTCGATGGTGCGCGCGGTGCTGTCCAGCAGCGCGCATTCGGCGAGCTTGTGCTCTCGCTTGCGCGAAGCATCGACGGAGCCCGGGTTGATGAAGTAGCGGGCATCGCGGGCGAGCTGCACCCGGCCCTGCGCCGGAAGCTCGCGCACGTCCTCGCCCCTGACCTCGTACACCTTCTGCTCGTGGGTATGGCCGAACAGGAAGATCCGGCCGCCGGGAAAATCACGCCGCGCGTAGCGCGAATTGCGCGCGATGTGGGCGGGAGTCGACATGTACTGCTCGACGTCGCGCACGCCGCCGTGGATCAACACCACGCCGTCCATGAGCATTCGTGTCGCGGGCATGGACTGGAGATAGTTCACCGCCCAGCGCGACAGCGTGCGCCGGGTCCGCTTCAGCGAATACATCGCCTTGTTCGAGCAGCGGCCGAACCCCAGCCGCCGGAGCCCGATCAGGTCGTGGTTTCCGGCGATGGAAAGCGCGTGGTTCTCGCGTATCAGCGCGACGCAGTCGTCGGGATCGGCGTTGTACCCCACGATGTCGCCCAGGCAAAGGAGCCGGTCGATGCCGCGCGGCTGGAGGGCGTCGAGCGCCGCGAGCAGCGCCTCGCGGTTGCCGTGTATGTCGGCTACGATGCCGTAGAGCGCCATCTCTGCATCCTCAGCCTGCACTTCACGGACAGGCCCTCGAGGCGCGAGGCGAGCCACGAGCGCCACGCCTGCACGCAGGGGGCCGGGTCGGACCACGAGAACACGTCGTAGATCCTGCGCGAGCGCGCCAGGGACGCGATCCACCCGGGCAGGGTCGAGCGGCCTTTCGCCGCCAGCTCGCGATGCGACCGGTAGTCGAGCGGGAGGCAGAGCCAGCGCACCTCGGTGCCGTAAGCCTGGGCGCCAGGGCGCCGCCCATCGAGCAGGTAATCGCAGGCGATCTGGGGAACGTTCACGCCGTTGCAGGCGCCGAGGTGGTTCCACAGCGTGTAGCGCGCGTTGACTTCCAGCACGTAGAGCTTGCCGGTGCGCGCGTCCCTCTTGAAATCGATCTTGAAGGGCCCCTTGAGCGGAAACCGCGCGACCGCGTCGCGCCCCGCGGCGGCCACCGCTTCATCGTGCGCGAGCTCGACGTAGGAGCTGCTCCCGGTGAGCGCGGGAAAAGTGCGGATCTTGCGGCCCACGAACGACGCGAGCAGCGTGCCGGCCTCGTCGGCGAAACCGTGGAAGGACCACAGGGAGCGGTCGTCCCCTGCCACGTACTCCTGGAACGTCAGCAAACCGCGGAGCTGCTGCGCCAGCGGGTTCGCGTGCACGGCCGGACCGTTTTCGAACACGCGCGCCTTGCAGGCCCACCCTCCGCCGAACAGGCGAATCAGGGCGGCCGAATGCTCCCAGGCCACCTTCATGCGCGGCTTGACCAGCACCGGACCCGCGTGGGAGACGAGGCTGTCCGGGCCGTTCCCACCCCACGACAGGGTCTGCGGAACCGGGACGCCGCGGTCTCGCGCCAGCGCACCGAAACGATCCTTCGCGATCAGGGAGTCCGCAACGTCCGGGTCGTTCAGGACGAGTGCGAACCGCTGCTCCAGAACATCGCGGTTCTGCTGGATGAGCTCCAGCCAGTCGTCATTGCCGTATATCAGGGGTATGCGGCGGCCGAAGCGGTCGGACAGCTTCGCGCCCACCTCCACCAGCGTTTCCATGAGCGCCTCGCGCTGGTCGAGGGCAGGCAGCAGGCATCGCAGGCTGCAGTAACGTGACTTGAACACGGTGCTCCCCGCGTCCGGCGAGGCGCCGATGACGGGTATGCCCGCGTACCCGAGCGGCCTCACCAGATTGAGGCCCGCGGTCACGAACGCGGGAGCTCTCCCCTGGGGAAGCCGCGAGAGACTGCCGTCGAGGCCATACCTGTTCATGGAAGCAAGCCTAGGCGGGGGCTGCTAAGTGACAAGGCGCGCGAACTGGTCTGTTCGGCGCAAGTGAAGCGTGCGCCAAGGAATTAATCGATGTTTACCCGCGTTCCGGGCGTCCCCTCGGACCATGGCGGGTGCCCCCTCGCGAGCCATGCAAATAACCTCGCATTCCTATGCTTCGTGGACCGGATTAATGGGCTAATGGATGAACGGCGCTCTGAAGGTTTCCGCACGGCTTACCGGCGACGCGCTGGAAATCCCCTCGCGGGAAGAGACGCGTGTCTCGCTTCGCACCGAGCTCCTCCGGGACTGGGCCGGCGTCAGCGCCCTCGCGCCCGAATGGAACGGCCTGCTTCGCCAGTCGCACGCCGACACCCCCTACCTGACCTGGCAGTGGATGCAGGCGTGGATGGGCGTCGTGGGCCGCAGGCACGAGCCTTTCGTCGTCGCGGTCCGCGATGCGGCAGGGGCGCTCTGCGGCCTGGCCCCTTTCTACGTGGCGCGCTATTCGCTCCTGGGCGCCCTTGCCTACCGGATGCTCCGCGTGATGGGCGACCAGCCGACAGGCGCGGAATACGGCGACTGGGTGGTCCGCCGCGACTGCGAGGCGGGCGCGGCGCGGGCCATCGCCCGCGAGCTCGCCTGGCGGTCCGGCTCATGGGATGGCATCTGGATGCAGCAGCTGTCCGGCTGGACCGGTGCCCATGCGCGCATCACGACCGCCTGCGACGAGGCCGGCCTGCTGTGGAATTCCCGGCCCATCACCTTCGGCAGCATCGAGCTGCCGGCCACGATCGAAGCCTACGAAGCCGCGCTCACCGACAATCGCCGCAAGCAGTTCCGCTCGCAGCGCAACAAGATCCTCGTCAAAGGCGGCGCGACCGTCGCGCGCTGCGAATCGCGGCGCGACCTCCCCGAATACCTCGCCGCCCTGTTCGACCTGCACGGAAAGCGGCGGCAGGCGCTGGGGGAGCCCGGAAGCTTCCTGAGCCGCCCCGACGAGACCCACTTCTACAAGGAGTTCGTCCCGCGCGCGCTCGACGAAGGCTGGCTGTGGCTGTCAGCCCTCAGGCAGGACGGCGTGATCAGGGCGGTGCAGCTGGGCTACGTCTACGACGAAGTGTTCCACCAGCTCCAGGAAGGCTTCGACCCCGAGTTCACCGCGGGCGCCGGCAACGTGCTGCGCTACGAAGTGATCCGCCAATGCATCGCGCAGGGAATCCGCGAGTACGATTTCCTGGGCGGCTACACCGATCACAAGCGCCGCTGGCTGGCTGAGCCGCGCGACGGGCACGACCTCTTCATCGGCCGTCCCGGGCTGCTCAACCGGGCGCTCTTCAGCGGACCGGTGTGGCCGACGGGCCGTTACCTGCGGCCCCACGCCTGAGCCACTGGGACAGCAGCACCCCCGAGAGCAGGAGGACGCCCGCTGCATCGGAGTACGCGGACGGATAGGTCAGGGCGAGTCCTGCCGCAATCAGCGCCGCGGTCTCGGGCCAGTTGGCCCTGCGGAACACCCAGCGCTGGAATCCGGCGGCCAGCGACGCAATGCCCACCGCCGCCGTGAGCGTGATCATCGCGATCGCGCCCCAGTCCGCTGACGCGAGCTTCTCGGTGGTTCCCATCAGCAGCAGGCCCTGCCCCGAAGGATCGAGCACGAACATGAACGGCACCAGGAACGCCGGCATCGTGTATTTCCATGACTGCAGCGTCGTCCGGTAGGGATCGCCGCCGGTGATCGCGGCTGCGGCGAACGGCGAAAGCGCAGTCGGCGGCGAGACCTCGGAGAGCACGGCGTAGTAGAAGATGAACATGTGCGCGGCGAAGTCGGGCACGCCGAGCTTGATCAGCGCCGGCGCCGCGATGACGGCGCAGATGATGTAGGACGCCGTGATCGGCACCGCCAGGCCGATGATCCAGACGATCAGCGAGGTGTACACCGCGGTCAGGAACAGGTTTCCGCCCGCATAGTCGATGATCAGCGCGCTGAATTTGAGCCCCAGCCCGGTGAGCGTCACCACGCCGACGATGATGCCCGCGCCCGCGCAGGTCGCGGCGACGTTGAGGACGCCGGTCGATCCCGCCTCGAGCGCTTTGAGGAGTCCACAGCCGCGGAGCCGCGACCACAGCGGCCCCTTCAACTGGAAGACTTCGTACGGGATCAGCGCGGTGTCTCGCCGCAGGAAGCTCACCGCGAACGCGACCACCGTCGCCCAGAACACCGCCAGCACCGGGGAGAACCCCAGCAGCATGAACGCGACGATGGCTAGGAGCGAAAGGAAGTGGAACCCGTAGCGCGTGCTCAGGTACCACAGCGACTGGATCTTCCCCGGATCGACGGGCTGCATGCCGAGCACGCGGGCGTCGAGCTCCACCATGAGGAACAGCGCGAGGTAGTAGAGGCACGTGGGAATCACCGCCATCAGCAGCACGTCGAGGTACGAAATCCTCAGGAACTCGGCGATGAGGAAGGCCGCCGCTCCGAGCACCGGCGGCGAGATCACCGCGCCCAGGCCTCCCGCGGCGAGCAGCCCGCCCGCGGCTTCCCTGGAGTAACCCGCCTTCTGCAGCATCGGCCAGGCGACCGAGCCGAGGGTCACGGTGGTGGCAACGCCCGACCCCGAAGGCCCCCCGAGCAGGAAGGAGGCGAACACCACGGTGCGGCCCGCGCCGGTACGGCTCCTGCCCATCGCCGAGAGCGAGAAATCGATGAAGAACTTGCCCGCCCCTGAAAACTGCAGGAACGCGCCGTAGATGGTGAACAGGATGATGAGCGACGAGGACACGTCCACCGCGACCCCGAAGATGCCTTCGAGCGTCATGTACAGGTGGCCCACCAGCCGGCTCACGTCGTAGTTCCGGTGCGCCCACCCGGCCGGGAGCGAGTCGCCCCACAGCGCATAGGCGATGAAGATCGAAGCGATCAGGGGCATGATCCAGCCCGCCGTGCGGCGCATCGCCTCCAGGATGAGCACGATGAGCACGATGCCCAGCGCAAGGTCCCACGGGTTGGGCAGCGTGTTACGGTCGGTGAAATCATCGCCGCCGTGGATCATGTACGCGACGATGGCGACCGGGAGCAGCGCGGCGATCCAGTCCCACCACATGACCCTGTGGCGGAATCGCTTCGCGGCGGGGAACAGCAGGAACGTCAGGAACAGGACGAACGCCACGTGCACCGGGTGCAGCGTCTGCGTGGGAACGATCGCGTAGGCGGTATAGAGGTGGAACAGCGACATCACCACCGCGACCGCGGTGACGAATCCGCCGAGGCGGCCGCCGAGCTTGTTGCTCGCGCCCTCCTCGGCTTCCACGTACTCCTGGGCTTTTTCGAGCCCCTGGTCGAGCCCGGCCACTCCCCTACTCGAGCTTTATGCCCTTCTCGCGGAAGAACCGGATCGCCCCCGGGTGGAAGGGAATCGGCGTGTTGGCCACCTTCTGCACGTCCAGCGTGATGGCCTCGGCTTCCTTGTGCACCGCGACGAGCTCGGTGCGCTTGTCGAAGATGGTCTTCACCACGTTGTAGGCGGCCGGCTCGCTCAGCTTCTCGTGCGAGACCAGGATGTTCCACACGGTGGAGATCTTGTTGTCCGCGGCCATGCCCTTGTAGGTGTCCTTCGGAATGGTGTCGGTCACGTAGAGCGGGCCGTACTTCTTGTTCATGTTGGCGACGACTTCGGAGTGGTCGACCATCTTGATCTTCACGTTCGGCGTGTTGGCGAGGTCCGTGACCGCCGCGGTCGGCAGGCCGCCGACCCAGAAGAACGCGTCGATCTTCTTGTCCTTGATGGCGTTCACCGACTCGGCCACGCCGAGGCGCTCGCGCTTCATGTCCTTGTCCTTGTCCAGGCCCGCCGCCTCGATCACGCGGAACGCCATCACCTCGGTGGCGCTTCCCGGAGAGCCTGTCGAGACGCGCTTGCCTTTCAGGTCGGCCATGCGATTGACGCCGGTCCCCTCGATGGTGACGACGTGCATGCGGTTCGGATAGAGCACCGCGAGGGTCTTCAGCGGGACCTTCGCGCCGGTGAACTTGTCTTCGCCGCGGTAGGCGTCCTGCCCCGCGTCGGCCATGGAGAAGCCGATGTAGGGCTTGCCGCTGGCGATGAGCTTGAGGTTGTCCACCGAGCCGCCGGTGACCTCGGCCGAGGCCTGCATGCCGGGAACGTACTTCGAAAGGATATTGGCGAGCGCGCCGCCGAGCGGGTAGTACACGCCGCCCGTGCCGCCGGTGCCGATCGAGAGGTTGATCTTCTCCTGAGCGTGGGCGGGAAGCGGCAGGAGCGCCGCGGCGAAAAGTGCGGAAACGAGCAGTCTGTGGTTCATGGTCTCCTCCTGTGGGCGAGACTATAACCCGACTTGTATACAGGGTACGTCCCCATTTTTGCTAGGATTCACCGCCATGCTGACCCGCGAAGAGAACGAGCTCCTTACCCGCACCGGGCCCGATACCCCGATGGGGCGCCTCATGCGCCGCTACTGGGTCCCGGTGGTGTTCTCGAAGGATCTGCCCAGGCCCGACTGCCCGCCGCTTCGCGTAAAGCTGCTGCACGAGAAGCTGGTGGTGTTCCGCGATTCGAGCGGCCGTGTCGGGCTGGTCGAGGAGCGCTGCCCGCACCGCGGCGCGTCGATGTTCTTCGGCAGGAACGAGGAAGGCGGCCTGCGCTGCGTGTACCACGGGTGGAAATTCGACATCGAGGGCCGCTGCGTGGACATGCCGAGCGAGCCTCCGGAAAGCAATTTCAAGAACAAGGTGAAGATCACCGCTTACCCCTGCGAAGAGCACGCCGGCATGGTGTGGACCTACATGGGGCCGCCGGAGCACAAGCCGGGCTTCCCGAAGCTCGAATGGGCGCACCTCCCGGATTCGCACCGCTACGTGACCCGGCACCTGCAGGAGTGCAACTGGCTCCAGGGCGTCGAGGGCGGCTTCGACATGACGCACGTGAACTTCCTGCACCGCCGCGAGGGCTTTCCCGCGCCCAGCATCCCGTCGCGCTACAACCCGATCACCTTCGAAGGCGGCATGCTCTACGCAGTCGCGCGCCCCGGGGAGCCGCAGCAGCTCAACTGGTCGGTGGAATGCATGATCCTGCCGTTCCACAAGCTCATCACCTACCAGCCCGGGCGGCCGCTCGGCGCGCACATGTGGGTGCCGATCGACGACGAGCACTGCATGAACTGGGCTGTCGAGTACCAGCCGCACCGGCCGCTCAACGACCAGGAAATGGACCGCTCGTACGCCTTCGGCTACATCCACACGCCCAACCTGCCCGGCAGCGACCGCATGAAGCAGAACCCGGACAACGACTACCTCATTGACCGCGGGCTGCAGGCCAGCGGAAAGTCGTTCACCGGCATTGCGTGCTTCGGCGTGCAGGACGCCGGCATCCAGGAGAGCATGGGGCCGATCGCCGACCGCACGACCGAGCGCCTGGGGACGAGCGACATCGGCATCATCCACCTGCGCAAGGTGATGCTGACGGCGCTCAAGTCCCTGGCAGCCGCCGAGCCCGTCCCCGCGGCCGATCCCGCGCACTACAACGTGCGGGTCGGCGTGTTCACGCATCCCGAGGATGCGCCCGCGGAGGCGAAGATCCGCGAATCCGTCGTCCCCACCGCGCCGAACTGGAAGTGAATCAATGATGCAGAGCCGCTTCCTTGGCGCCATGCTCCTCGCCCTCGCCTCCACGAGTGCCATGTCCCAGGCTTACCCGGCCAGGCCGATCCACATCATCGTTACCACTCCGCCGGGCAGCGGACCCGACGTGCGCGCGAGGCAGGTTGGGGCGAGGTTCCCGGAGTTTCTCGGCCAGCCGCTGATCGTGGAGAGCAAGGTGGGCGCGGATGGGGTCATAGCGGCGGAATTCGTCGCGCGGGCGCCGGCAGACGGCTATACCCTGCTCCTGGGCACCTCGCAGACGCATGCGATCAATCCGTGGCTAGTCGCAAAGCTGCCTTACAGGCCCGATGAGGATTTCGTGCCCATCACCAGCCTGTCCGCGGGCTATTGGCTGCTCGCAACCCATCCGGCTCTGCCGGTCGCGAGCCTCTCCGAGCTGCTACAGCTGGCGCGCTCGAAACCGGGAGAGCTCCGCTACGCATCGAATGGCGAAGGTTCCTTCGCGCACCTGTTCATGGAGAGCGTAAAGTCGGCGCGGGGCATCGACATGATCCACATCCCTTACAAGGGCGCCGCGGCGGAAATCCCCGACCTTCTTGCGGGACGCGTGCAGGTCGCGATCGACTCCCCGGTGGTCTTCGGCCCGCTTCACAAGGCGGGAAAGATCAAAGTGCTCGCGATAACCGGGCCGCGCCGCATCACCATCCTGCCCGACGTTCCCTCGCTCCCCGAAGCCGGCCTCCCGAACGGGGAGATCAACGTATGGCTGGGCTTCTTTGCTCCGGCCGGCACCGCGCGCGCTTCAGTCACGCGCCTGCAGGCTGAAATCGCGAAGAGCCTCAACGAGCCGGAACTGCGCAGACAGATCGTCGACACGGGAAACACACCCGGCGGCGAGGCGCCGGAGGAATTCGCAGCTTTCGTGCGGCGGGACCGCGAAGGCTGGGGCAGGATCATCCGCGATGCAAGAATCCCGCCGCGCTAGCGCGCAAGACTAGACATGGCGACGCGACGTACATTCCTCCAGGCTGCCGCGGCGCTTTCCGCGCTGGCCTTCACACCGGCGAAGGCGCAGACCCTGAACCGCTCCGTGCGCATCATCGTCGGCTTTCCCGCGGGCGGCACCGCAGACCTGATGGGCCGCCAGCTCGCCGAGAAGCTGCGCGGCACCTATGCGCCGAGCGTCGTCGTGGATAACCGCCCCGGCGCGCTCCAGGCGGTGGCGGTGCAAAGCCTGCTCTCGAGCGATCCCGACGGCAGCACCCTGTACCTCACGCCGCACTCGGTCACCACGCTTTACCCGCATGTCTATCGCAAGCTGCCTTTCGACGCGGGCCGCGACCTGGTGCCGGTGTCCTCCGTGGCGACCTTCGATTTCTGCATGGCCCTCGCCGCGAACACGCCGGCCCGGACGGTGCGCGAGTTCATCGATTACGCCCGGGCCGATCCGAAGAATGCCGCCTACGGCTCCCTCGGCCACGGCACGTCGTTCCACTTTCTCGGCTTCATGCTTTCGCAGGCCGCCGGTGTCGAGCTCACCCACATTCCCTTCAAGGGCGCCGCCCCCGTCACCCAGGCGATCCTCGGCGGCCAGGTCCCTTCGACCATCGGGCCGCTCGGCGACATGCTCCCGCACCACCAGTCCGGCAAGGTGCGCATCGTCGCGACCGCGGGACTGAAGCGCTCGGCGTTCGTGCCCGACGTGCCGACCTTCGAGGAGGCCGGTTACAAGGGCGTGACGGCGTGGGAACGCTTCGGCGTGTACGTGCGCCGCGACACGCCCGCGCCGGTCGTGGAGGCCGCCAGCCGCGCGGTGAACGTCGCCCTGCAGCAGGCCGACATCAAGGCGGCCATCGAGAAAATGGGCTACGTCGACCCGCGCGGCAGCACGCCGCAGGAATTCGAGCGCTATATCCGCGACGATTACAATCGCTGGCAGGCCGTGGTGAAAGCCTCGGGCTTTACTCCCGGAGATTGATATGGAATTGCCCGTCAAGACAGGGCCCGGCACTCCGGGCGGCGAACTCCTGAGGCGCTACTGGCAGCCGGTCGCGATCTCGCGCCAACTGCCGCCGGGAGGGCCGCCCCAGGCGCTGCGCATCCTGGGCGAGGATCTCGTGCTGTTCCGCGACGAGAAGGGCCGCCCCGGCCTGATGGCGCTGCGCTGCGCGCACCGGCAGGCGGACCTCAGCTACGGCCGCATCGAGAACGGCGGCCTGCGCTGCATCTATCACGGCTGGCTGTGGGACGTCGAAGGGCGATGTCTCGAGCAGCCCGCCGAACCCGAGAAGGGGAAGCATCGCGACGCGGTGCGGCAGAAGGCGTATCCGGTCACCGAGCGCGGCGGCGGCATCTGGGCCTACATGGGACCCGGAGAGCCCCCGGTGTTCCCCGACTACCCTGCCCTGGCCGTCTCCGACGAGCACCGCTTCACCTGGCGGTGGTATTCCAATTGCAACTACCTCCAGGGCAACGAAGGCAACATCGACCCGGTGCATCTGTCCTACCTGCACATGTTCGATCCCGCGCTTGCGCCCCAGGGCGGCACGCTCAGGACCGCGGTTTCGCAGTCGGTGTTCAGCGCGGACCTCGCGCCGAAGCTCGCGATCCGCGAGACGCATTTCGGATTGCGCGTGTTCTCCGAGCGCCGCGTTCCCGAGCGGCAGCTGCGCATCACCAACCTGATCATGCCCAACGGCTGCGCGATCGGCGGCAGCGAGCAGCAGTTCGGCCGCGGCGGCCACTCGATGTTCTGGCACGTGCCGATCGACGACGAGAGCCACTTCCGCTTCGAGTTCATCTTCCACGGCAGGGCGCTCATTCCGCACAAGGAATTCGAGGCGCACTACATGCAGGAGGCCGACGAGTTCGGCTTTCCGCACCGCCGCCCGGAGAACCGCTTCCTGCAGGACCGTGAGCTGATGAACCGCAGCTACATCGGCATGGGTAGGGTGTTTCCCGCGCACGATCTCTTCGTGACCGAGTCGATGGGCAAGATCGTCGATCGCGATGCCGAGCACCTGGCCGGATCGGACCTTGCGATCGCCCGGGCCCGGCGCATGCTCGCGCAGGCCGCGGCGGACGTTGCAGCCGGCAAGGATCCCGTGGGCGTGATGCGCGATCCTTCGAAGAACGACTACCGCGACCTGCTGGTGATCTCCGAGAAGATCGACGAGAACGCCGACGTGGACGAGCTTTGCGAATCGCTCAAGGCGCAGGACATCTACGCGCCCAAGGCGCTCGCAGCCTGACTTGTATCCTTTCTGATACGTGGATGGGCTGGAGCGCCGCTCCAGAAGCCGTTCTCGGTAACTGAAAGTCAGACTTTTGCCGATCCCCTTCGTATTCAATTCCCCCGCGCCCCGCGTCGTGTTCGGGCGCGGCACCGCCCAGTCCGCGGCGCGGGAGCTCGCCGCCAGCGGCCTCTCGCGCGCGCTGATCGTCTGCGGGAATTCCGGACTCGCGCTCGCCAGGCGCCTTGCCCAGTCGGCGCCCGACCAGATTCCGGATGTCCTGCAGCCGCAACATGAAAACATCACTACCGAGGACTACGAGCGCCTGATCGCGGCCGCGAAGGAGAAAGGCGCCGACGGCTTCATCGCGCTCGGCGGCGGCACGCCGATCGGCCTCGCCAAGGCGATCGCCGCGACCACTTCGCTTCGCTACCTCGCCATCCCGACGACTTATTCCGGCTCCGAGATGGCGCGCACCTGGCACTTCGGCAAGGGCAAGGATGCGCGCAAAGGCTCGAGCTTCGCCGCCCTCCCCGTCACGGCCATCTACGACCCGGACCTGACGCTCACCCTGCCCGCAAGGGTCTCCGCCCAGAGCGGCATGAACGCGATGGCGCACGCAGTGGAATCGCTCTACGGCCCTGATCGCAGTCCCGTGGTCGAGACGATGGCCGAAGAGGCGGTGCGGCAACTCGGATCGAGCCTCCAGCGAGTGGTTGCCAAGCCCGACGACATAGAGGCGCGCACCGACGCTTTCTACGGTGCGTGGCTCGCTGCGGCCTTCCGCGCGGAAGTGGGTGTGGAGCATGCGCTGGCACAGCGGCTGAGGGATCGCCTCGGGCTCAGCCATGCGGGTGCGCATACCGTGGTCACCCCCTACGCAATCGCCTTCAACCGCGAGGCCGCGAGGCCGGCCATGCAGGCGATCGAGCGGGCGCTCGGCGCGAAAGACGCGGGCCAGGGCCTCTACGACCTGAACGTGCGCCTGGGCAATCCCACCGGGCTTAAGCAGCTCGGCATGAAGGAATCCGACATCCCCGCGGGGGCCGACGCGGTGGGCGCCTCGAAGATCGTCAATCCGCGCGAGGTTTCGCGCGCCGACCTGGTCGAGCTGATCACCCAGGCGTTCCACGGAGAACCACCCCGGTTCTGACACCGGTGCAACATTGCCCCGCTAACGTGGGGGCATGAAATGGAGCACCCTCGCCCTCGTCATCGCCTGCGCCGCCTCCGTGCTGCTGACGGTGCTGGCGGTCAACTTCCTGGGCAGGGAGAAGCGCGTCACCGCCACGCTGGGCCACCAGTACGCGGTCAGCGACCCCCAGTTCCTGCGAGCGATGGGCAACCTGCTCGGTCCGGCGATCGTCGGCGGGAACCGCGTGGAAACCCTGCTCAACGGCGACCGGATCTTCCCTTCCATGCTGGAGGCGATACGCGGGGCGAAAAGCACGATCACCTTCGAGACCTACATCTACTGGTCCGGGGACATCGGGCGCGCGTTCGCCGAGGCCCTGTCGGAGCGGGCGCGGGACGGCGTCAAGGTTCACGTGATCCTGGATTGGCTCGGCAGCCAGAAAATGGACGCGGCGAGCCTCGACGAGATGCGCCAGGCGGGCGTCGAAATCCGCCAATACCATCCCCTCAAGTGGTACCACCTGCACCGCATGAACAACCGCACCCACCGCAAGCTGCTCGTCGTCGACGGACGGATCGGGTTCACCGGAGGCGTCGGCATAGCGGACAAGTGGTCCGGCAATGCGCAGGACGCGGACCACTGGCGCGACACGCACTACCGCCTGGAGGGACCGGCGGTCGCCCAGATGCAGGCGGTGTTCAACGACAACTGGATCAAGACGACGGGGAACGTGCTCGACGGCGAGGCCTATGTACCGCAGCTGAAGCCGGCCGGCGACCAGCACGCGCAGGTATTCCAGAGCTCCCCCGACGGCGGCACCGAAAGCATGCACCTCATGTACCTGCTGGCGATCTGGGCGTCCACGCGCTCGATCGACCTCTCGATGGCGTACTTCGCGCCCGACGAGCCGGCGCTGAAGGCGCTCGTCGCCGCGGCAAGGCGCGGCGTCAAGGTGCGCATCATCCTGCCCGGCCCGATCACCGATGCGGCGGTGGTGCAGAGCTCCTCGCGCGCGAAGTGGGGCGAGCTGCTCGAGGAAGGCGCGGAGATCTGGCAGTACCAGCCGACCATGTACCACTGCAAGGTGCTGGTGGTCGACGGCCTGTGGACCTCGGTGGGCTCGACGAACTTCGACTCGCGCTCGTTCCGCCTCAACGACGAGGCGAACCTGAACGTCTACGACAAGGCGCTCGCCGCGCAGCAGCTCCGGGACTTCGAGGAGGACCTGAAGAAATCGCGCCGGGTCACGCTCGAGGAGTGGCTCGCCCGGCCCTGGCACGAGAAGGTGAAGGAGAAGGCCGCTTCCCTCCTCGACTCGCAGCTCTGAGCTAGTTCGCGCTGCCCGTCAGCTGGAAGGCCGCCCAGTAGTAGGGATGCGGGAACTTCGCCCGGGTCGCCAGCTGGGCCTGTCGCAGCGCTTCCCGCTTGTCGCCCGTCCCGAGCCCGTCGTAGAAGCCCGTCATCAACGCCGCCGTCGCCTGGTCGTCCACCTGCCAGAGGCTGGCCACGATCGTGGACGCACCGGCATAGAGAAAGCCCCGCGTGAGGCCGATGACGTCGTCGCCGCTGACGATCTTTCCGAGGCCGGTCTCGCACGCCGACAGGGTCACGAGGTCGGCGTCCATGCGCATCGAATAGAGCTTACCCACCGTCAGCAGCCCGTCGCTGGTCCCTTCCCGGGAGAGCAGCAGCGCCGATTGCAGCGGCGCCTGCGCATCGAACTGGCCGTGCGTGGCGAAGTGCAGGTAGCGGAAGCCCGGCGCGTATTGGCGCAGCGCGGCTTCCGTCGCCTCGCCGCGGATGAATGCGCGTGACGACGGGACAGTCTTCACGACCGCGAGCGCCTCGTCCTGCGCGAAGCGCAGGTCGTATTTCACGTCGCCGAGGTCGGGATTGCCGAAGGCCAGGATGCCCCCGGGCTTGGCGGCGCCCGCGGCCCGAAGGTACTTCACGATGCTCGCGCTGGGCAGGAAACGCAGGCTGTATTTCTCGATCATGAACCCGCTGCCGTCTTGAAGGGCCGCGAATGGAAGGTAGTGGAGCACTCCGTGAGCCACGATCATGAGCTTCGACTTGCCGGCGAGCGCCTCCACCGGCCGGATGAGACGCTCGTAAAGGCGCTTCGCGGAACCCATGTAGGCTTCTGAGCCCGGTTTCTCGACCTCGGCGCGCAGCTCGCGCACGTCGGCTTCCAGCCCGCCTGCTTCCAGGCGCACCGCCTGCAGTTGCTCCCGGGTGAGGACGAAGGCGAACAGCGCCTTGTCGTCGTAGTAATACTCGACCAGCGCCTCGTCCCCGGGAATGCGCTGCTGGATCTCGGCAATGGGTGCCGAGGAAACCGATACCAGGCTCGCGAGCTCGGGGGCTTCCTGGGCGATCGCCCGCCGGGACTCGGCCACCGCGAGCGTGCGCCGCCCCTCGGGCGCCGAGGAAACCACGAAGAAGTCCGCCCTCGCCTCGCGCTCCGATTGATCCGTGCTCGCCAGCAGTTCGCGCACTTTGGCCTCGTCCGCCGCCTGGACCGAGAAGTCCTTCTTGGAGGCCAGCATGTCCACCAGCGCCCGGGATTTTGAGCGCTCCACGTACTCGAAGGCGTCCGCCGTCTTTCCGGCATCGAACAGGGCCGCCACTAGCCGGCGATACACCTCCTGCGTGTTGCCCGAAAACCCGATCTTGCTCGCCTCGGTGTTGATCGACGTGCGCTGCTTCTCGATCACCGCGATGGCCTGTCGCAGGTCTTCGATCGCCTCGGCGGGGCGCTTCTCACGCGCGTGCAGGCGCGCGCGCTCGCCGAGTGCCACCCAGTGGATGTCGCCGAGCTCGGGAAGGCGCTTGTTGGCGAACAGCCTGCCGAACGCGTCGCGCGCGTCGTTGAGCTGCCCGAGCTCGAGCCGCGACTTGGCGAGCATGAAAAGGCGCGGCAGCTCCGTCAGTGTCCCGATGCTGTCGCCCCGGTAGGCGAACGGGTTCGTGATGTCCGCCAGCGCGTTCACCAGCGAAAGAAAGCCGCTCCCTCCCAGGTGCTCGATCGCGTTGGCGTATTCGCCCAGCGACATGTACGCGCGCGCCAGCCCGTTTTCCTTGATCGGCTTGGTGAGCGCGCTGCCGACGAAGCCGATGGAAACGTCATCGAGGCGGGCCAGGTATTTCCTCGCCTGGTCCAGGTCCCCAGCGAATGCCGACGCGATCGCGAGGTTGGGGAGGATCGTCAGGCGGAATTTGATCGGTGGCCAGGTGGACATCGACATGTTGTCCGCCGGCACCGCGGCAAGGGCCCGCTCGCCCTCCCTGATCGAGCGCGGGTAGTCTCCCAGGTCCATGTAGGCTTCCTGGAGCAGCATGCCGGGCACGGGCCGGGCCTCCATGGCCGAAGCGAAGAGGTAGTCGCCCTTGATGGCCACGTCGCCCGCCGCGATGCGGCGCTCCAGCCGGGTGACGCAGTCGAACAACTTGTCGAAGCGCTTGAGCTTGCCGTACGCCATGCAGAGCGGCCCGACGAGCGACGAGGTCGCGGCCTCGCCGCGGCCCAGACGTGTCTCAACCTGCTGTGCGAGGTCGGCGTAGCGGCCCGCCGCTTCAAGGTAGGTGAGCCCGTCGTCGGCACGGGCTGCAGGGCCCGGCAGCGCGAAGGCTAGGAACAGAGCCAGGCGAAAAATGCTTCGAAATGCCATGGGCGCTCCTCAGCCCTTCACGAGCGCGAGCCCCCTCTGGACCGCCGGCCGCGCGAGGATCGTTTCGTACCAGCGCTTCACGTTCGGGTATTTGCCGAGGTCGATCTTCGACTCCTCATGCCGGTTCACCCAGGTGACGTGCGCGATGTCGGCGACGGTGTACCGGTCCAGCGCGAAGTACGGGTGCTCTCCGAGCCGAAGGTTCATCGTTTCATAGAGCTTCTCGGCGCGGCCGCGGAAAAAAGCCTTGGCGGTCGTGTTGTCGCCCTGGATGCGCGCCGTCAGGTGCATGTGCGGCGTGACGCCGGGACCGAAGGTGGCCTGTCCGTGCAGGAGCCACTGGTCGACTTCCAGCTGCTCGCGGACGTCGGTCGGATACAGGCCATTGCCGCTCTTCTTAGCCAGGTACACGCCGATGACGCCCGACTCGATCAGCGTGATGGGCTTGCCGCCCGGACCGTCGCTGTCCACCAGCGTGGGGATGCGCCGGCTCTGGCTGATCGCGCGATAGTCCTCGCCGAGGTTCTTCGACTCCTGCAGGTTCACCGGGTGCAGGTTGTACGGCAGTCCCGATTCCTCGACCGCGATGCGGCCTTTCTGGCCGTTGGGGGTGTTCCAGGTGTAGAGATCCAGCATGCTGTTATTCCGGCCTCTCTCCGATCACCGCCACGCGCTCCATGCGCCGCCGGTTCGGGTAGTAATCGTTCGCGGCGTAGTGCTGTGTCGAGCGGTTGTCCCAGAACACGATCGTGCCGGGCTTCCATCTCAGGCGGAACTGGTACTCGGGAACGTGCGCCTGCTCGAACAGGAGCGCCAGCACCGAGCGGCTTTCCTCCGCGCTCAGGCCCACGATGTGCTTGGTGAACTGCGGATTCACGTAGATCGCGCGCTTGCCGGTGACCGGGTGGGTTCGCACCACCGGGTGCACGGGATTCGGATAGCGCAGCTCCATCTCGCGCAGGCGCTTGCGGTCCTCGTCGGTGTCCTTGAACAGGACGCGGAAATTCATGAAGTCGTGGACGGCTTTCAACGGATCGATGAACCGCCGCACGGGCTCGCTCAGCCCCTCGTAGGCAGCGCACATGTCCGCCCAGAGCGTGTCGCCGCCGACCCTGGGGATGATCTCGCAGCGCAGGATCGAGTATCGCGTCGGACGCTCCCGGAAAGTGGTGTCGCTGTGCCAGACGTCGGTCGAGAGCACCGGGTTGTCCTTGTGGTTGTCGAGCACGAGGATTTCCGGGAACTCGCCTTCGGGGCGGAACGGGTGCACCTCGAGCTCGCCGAACAGCCGGCCGACCGCGACGTGCTGCGCGGTGGTCATCGACTGGTTGCGCGCGTAGATCACCTTGTGGGTGATGAGCGCCTGCTCCAGGCGCTCGGCGGTGGCCGCGTCCAGCGGGCGGCTGAGGTCTATTCCGTGGATCTCGGCGCCGATGGTCGGGCCGATCGGCTCGACCTCGAAGGCCTGCGCTGCCGGCGCGGAGGCGATGTCCTTGATGACGGCGGTCATGGCTTTGCTCCTCCTTGCTTTACTTCGCGATCATTCCGGTCTGCCGGGCGATCTCGTCGACCATGCGCAATTCCTCGCGCATTTCCGCGGCCACCTTCTCCGGTCCCACGTATTCGTGGACCCATCCCAGCGCGAGGTCTTTCGCCGTCATCGCCGGATCGTTCACGAGCCTCTGGATCGCGGGGCCGAGCGCGGCGCCGACCTCCGGAGGAACCCCTGCGGGCACGATGAAGAGCAAGGACACGCCGAGCAGGTTCTGGCGGAATCCGAGGTCGGCCAGGGTCGGGATGTCGGGGAACGCCGGAAACCTGCTCGAGATCGCCACGCCCTTCATCGCGCCACTGCGCAGGTGGGGGCTGACCACGCCCAGTGACAGGATGATGCCCTCGATGTGTCCGCCCCGGAGCGCGGTCACCGCGGGCGTCGCGCCCGCGTAGGGCACGGCGGTGAAGCCTGCGCCCGTCGCGGAGTTGATGATCGCCAGGCAGAAGTCGCCCACCGAGCCGGCGCCGGCGGTTCCGATGCGCACGGCCCCCGGCCTCTTCTTCGAGTACTCCACCATCTCGGCGAAGGTCTTGAACGGCGCGTCGCTGCCGACCGCAAGGATGCTGGGCGTACGCATGGCGAGACCGAGGTGCGCGATGTCCTTCGCGGGATCGTACGTGGCCGTCCCGGGATCGAGCACGCGGCGGATCGTCAGGGCGCCGTTGGTGGTCAGCCCGACGGTGTAGCCATCCTTCTTTGCGCGCGCCACGTTGTCGGTGCCAAGTGCCATGCCGGCGCCCGGCCGGTTGACCACGAGCACAGGCACCTTGAGCATCTTCCCCAGCTCTTCGGAGAAATTGCGCCCGACCACGTCGGCGCCGTCCCCCGGCGCAAGCGGGATCACGAGGCTGATCGCGCCCTGCGGATAGCCCTGGGCGAACGCGGCTGCGTGAAGCAGGACTGCCGCGAGCGCCGCGGCCAGGCGCCATGCATTCGTACTCCGACGGGTCGCGGCCATGGCCGCCTCAGGCCGGTGACCGGGCCGGGCCCAGCTTCATGAGCTCGAGCATCGCCCGTCCGAGCAGGCCGTAGGGATTGCCCAGCGTCTCGAACATCTCGAAGTGGTTGTACCCCTGCCCTACCAGGAACGTCACCGGCTTGCCGGCGGCTTTCACCGCCGCGGCGAAATCGCGGTTCTGCCTCTGGAACTCGGGCGTCTCGAGCGTGCCGTGCGCAACCACCACCGGAGCGACCAGCTTGTCCAGGTGCCGCACGGAGCTGAGCGCCTCGATCATCTGCGGCGTGAAGCGCACGTAGCCGGCACGCGCCGAAAGGCTGACCGGATGCAGGTCGTACATGCCGCTGCAGCAGAGCCCGCCCTTGAGCGTGTCCATCGGCAGCCCGAAATCCTTCGGCCAGTCGGTGGTGAGGGCGACGCCGGCCAGGTGGCCTCCCGATGAAGTGCCCGAGATGTAGACCTTGTCAGGATCGCCGCCGAAGCTCGCGGCGTTGCGCTTCACCCAGGCCACCGCGCGGCGCACCTGGTCGGCCATCACGAGAAGGCTGCCATCGACCTTTTCGACGTTGTCGAAGTCGACCGAAACGAAGATGCCACCCGCGTCGACGAAGGTTTCGGCCATGTAGGCCGCGCCCTTGGAATCGCCCGTGCGCCAGGCGCCGCCGTGGATGAAGACGTTGACCGGGGCATTCGGCCGCCGCGTCGTGTAGATGTCGACCTTTTCGATGTCTTTCGGCCCGTAGGCAACGCGGCGGGGCTGCCCGAGGCGCGCGAGCGCCGCTGCGCTCTTCTGGGCGTTGCGCTTTGCCACCTCGCCCGCGTTCGGCGCCCAGGGCGCCTGGTCGTAGGCCCAGTCGATCTCGTCCTTGTCGTAGTCCATGAACACCCGCGGCCCCTTGGGCTTGGGCGTCAGGCCGGGCGGGACGAAGGTCTGCAGCATCTGCTGGGCCGCCGCCGGACTCGCGATGGCGGCCGCGCCCAGGGCGAGCGCCGTCCCCAGCACCTCGCGTCGTGTCACCTGACCCTCCCCTTCCGCATCCCTGGAAACCATGGCTCCTCCCGGTTGGCGATTCAGACTCGCCATCTTAGTGCGGCTGCCGCGCGGACGCCCGCCTCGCGTCCCGGCGGATATGGGCTTAGAGTCCCTTATCCATTCAACGCAGGGAGCGTCCCATGGTCACGAGAAGAAGCTTCGGAAAGGTCCTCGGCGCGGCGGCTTTGGGCGGACTGGCAGGTCCTGGACTGGTCTCTCGAGCCCTGGCACAGCCTGCCTCGCGGCCGCTCTCGACGCCTCCTTCGCGGGGGACCTACCTGATCAAGAACGGCTCGGTCGTGACCGTCGATCCCGCACGCGGCGTGATGCTTCGTGGCGATGTCCTGGTCCGCAACGGCCGGATCGAGCAGGTCGGTCCCGGCCTTTCCGCCGCCGGCGCCACGGTTATCGATGCGACGGACATGATCGTCATGCCCGGGCTCGTCGACACGCATTACCACATGTGGAGCGCGATCGGCCGCAACTACCTGGCCGACGGCTTCGAATACTTCCCTGCCAAGGCCGCGACGTCCGCGCACTTCACGCCGGACGATTTCTACAACAGCATCATGCTGGCGATGGCCGAGCTCGCGAACAACGGCGTCACGACGGTCCACAACTGGGCCCACAACGTGCGCTCGCCCGCCCACGCGAACGCGGAGCTGCGCGCGCATCGCGACTCGCTGCTGCGCGCCCGCTATGCCTACGGCCACATCGACGGGCTGGCGCGTGAAACGCCGCTCGATTTCACGGACATCGACCGCGCGCGCGGCGAGTGGTTCGGCTCGTCGTCGCCCTTCGGCGGCCTGGTGCACCTCGGCGTGAACCTCCGCGGCATCGGTCAGGCGACCGAGGCCATCTTCCACCAGGACGTCGCGGCCGCGAAGGAGCGCAAGCTGCCGATCGCCGTCCACGCCGGCCAGGCGCCGCCCAACAACATGTCCGCGGTCGACTATGAAAAACGCGGCTACCTCGGACCGGATTTCCTCATCTGCCACTACCTGCCGGGATCGGACGAGGATTACGCCGCGATGGCGCGTGCAGGGTCGCCGCTCAGCTTCGCAACCCACTCGGAGCACCGGCTGGGGCTCGCCGGGGATCCCCGCGACGCGTTCATGCGCATGCGCAAGGCGGGACTCGTCATCTCGCTCTCCTGCGACGCGACCTCGATCGCGCCGCCGAACATGCTTGAAACCATGCGATTCACCTGGAACATGGCGATCCCCTGGCGGGGCACGAAATCGGAGAAGGATCCGGCCCTGGGCTTCAAGGAGGTCATCCAGATGGGCACGCTCAACGGGGCGAAGGCGCTGGGCCTGGGCGAAGTCACCGGGTCATTGACGCCCGGCAAGCGGGCCGACATCATCCTGATCCGCGCCAACGACGTGAACACCGCGCCCCTGACGAACGTCGAGGCGACGGTGGTGATGTCCGCGACGCCCGCGAACGTCGATACCGTCATGGTGGACGGCCGCATCGTGAAGCGCGGCGGAAGGCTGGTGGCCTACGACGTGCCGCGCATCGTGGCGGCCGCGAAGGCCTCCTCGCTGCGGATCAGGAAGCTTGCGGGCGGGCGCCTCGCGCCCGAGTGAAGCCTAGGCCTGCCGTATCAGGCTGAGGATCAGCAGCGCGGCGCACACGCCGGCTGCGGCGCACAGGGCGAGCACGGCGCCGGACCATTTGACGTCCGTTATCGGGTCGGACCAGCGCGCCGGCTTCTCGCCAGCCTGCTCGTTCTTCCTGGGGTCGTCGATCCGGAACCCTGCCATCTTCACCTCTCGAGCCTGAAAAGATTTCTGTCCGGCAGCAAGTCTTACACGCCGCCCGCGCCCGGCACGTCCTGGTGCCCTTCGCGGATTGTGGCACGCGGATTGCAATACGCCGCAGCAGGCCACCTCACGATCTGGAGAAAAGCATGGCGGACGACCTGAAAAATCGCGGCGAGCCCGACCGGTCGCGCATCAACGTCGATGAAGAGCACGAGATGCGCTACTGGACCAGGGAGCTCGGCGTGGACGAGGCAACATTGCGCGAAGCGGTGAAACAGTTCGGCACCGGAGCCGATAAAGTGCGGGAGGCCATCTCGACCCGCCTGGGTTGACGGTGCCCGAGGTTTTCTACCACGTCTCCCATGAGCAATTCCGCCCGCGGCACTTGCTGGAGCTCGTGCAGGCTGCCGAAGCCGCGGGCTTCGACGGCGCCTTCTCTTCCGACCACCTGAACCCCTGGTCGTCGTCCCAGGGGAATTCGGGCTTCGCCTGGTCGTGGCTAGGCGCCGCCCTGCAGGCGACCCGGAGGCTGTCTTTTTCCACCATCACCACCCCGATCGGGCTCAGATACCACCCCGTGATCACCGCCCAGGCGCTCGCGACGCTGGCGGACCTGTACGGGGAGCGCGTCAACTGGGTGGCTCTCGGAAGCGGCGAAGCGTTGAATGAGCACGCGCTCGGCCTGGGATGGCCCTCCAAAGCGGAACGCCGGGAGCGTCTCAAGGAGGCGGCAGGCATTCTGAGGCGCCTGTTACAGGGCGAGACCGTGTCTGCCCAGGGACATGTCAATGCGATCGATGCGAAGCTCTGGTGCCCGCCCAGGGGACCATTGAAGTTGTTCGGCGCGGCCGTCTCGGAGGAGTCTGCCGAATGGATGGCGCCCTGGACCGATGGACTGCTCACCGCCGGAATAGACGCAGATCGCGTGGCGTCGATCGTCGAGGCTTACCGGCGCGGCGGGGGCGCTGGCAAGCCGGTCCACCTGAAGGTGGACCTGAGCTGGCACGGGGATGAAGCCCAGGCGCTCGAGCAGGCTCACGCTAACTGGCGATTCAACGCCCTCGAAGGAGATCTGTGCGAGGAGCTGCGCACGCCTGCCGAGTTCGAGGCCCGGGCTTCCTCGGTCACCAGGGAAGACATGCGTCGCTCCGTCGTGATTTCAAGCAGCCTGGAAGAGTACTGCCGCCGCCTTCAGGAGCTCGCGGAAACGGGAGTCGAGATCCTCGACCTGCACAACGTGGGGTTGAACCAGGAGGATTTCATCCGGGCGTTTGGGCCCCTGCTGGAGCGCATCCGCTCCTGACTCAGTACTGGCCGCGGGGCTCGAGTCCCAGCCGGTGCTGCCCGTACATGCTGGAGACCGCGTCCCAGTTGAGGCTTACGTGGCGCGCGATGGCATGCGCATCTCGCCACGCGCGCTGGATCGGCGAATCCAGCATGAGCCCCGCACCGCCTGTCGCCTGGAACAAGGCGTCAGCCGCCTGCGCGGCGAGACGCGCGCAGAACGCATGGTCGCGACGGTTGCGCAGTCGCGCAGCAGGGTCGACCGGCATGCCCGCGGCGACGCGTCCCTCGACGTCGTCGATGTCCCGCTTGACCAGCAGGTGCGCGGCATCGAGACACGCGGCGGCCTCCGCGACCCGGCTCTGCACCTGCGGGAATTCAGCCATCCGGTTGCCGCCGCCTGCGACGGCTCCCCGCGTCGAGCGAGCGCTCGTCCATTCGATGAACTGGTCGAGCGCTCCTTCGACGATTCCCAGCGCCGGGGTCGCCAGGCAAAGCGGCACGCTCGCAAGAAACGGCACGCGGTACAAAGGGTTCGTGTTGACCCGGGTCCCGGGCGCATTGCCCCCGGAGGCCTCGGCAAACGTCAGGCGCCGATGAGCAGGCACGAATTGCTCGCCGAGCATCTCGATCGACTTGCTGCCAGTGCCCGCCAGGCCCACGGAGTGCCAGTCGTCGACGATCCGGTAGCCGGAACGCGGCACGACGATGAAGCCGCCGACAGGCTTCCCGCCATCGTCAGGCGGCATCAGGCAGCCGAGGATGGCCCACTGGGCGTTGTCCACGTTGGAAAGCCAGGACCACTTGCCCGAAGCCATCCACCCGCCGGGGCACGCGCGCAGGGTGCCGGCCGGCGCGTAGGAGACCGCGGTCATGGCATCGGGATCTTCGCCCCACACGTCTTCCTGGGCCTCGGCGGGAAACAGGGCGAGCAGCCACTGGTGGACCATGCCGAGGGAAAAGCACCAGCTGCTCGAGCCGCAGCCCCGCCCAGTGATCCGGTTGACTTCGGTGAACGGCCCGAAACCGTACTCGTAGCCCCCGTAGCGCGCGGGCTGCATCAGCCGGAAGAGGCCCGCCTGGCGGGCACGGTCCGTCATTCCGTCCGACACGCGACGGTCGAGCTCGGTCTGGCGCGCGCGCTCGCGCAATGCCGGGACCAGCTCTTCCGCGGACGCGAGTATCGAGGCGAGCGGGGGCCGCTTCACGGAATCCGCGTGGTCCATCAGTGGCTCATCATGCGCAGGAACCAGCTGTTCGGCGCGAAGTTGCCCTTGAACCAGTCGCCGACGACTTCCGGGTGGAGCTTGCAGTCGACCACCATCGGACCCTGCGGCTTCGCCAGCCACGGCGCGAGACCCTCGAGATCCCCGGCCTTGCGCACCGTCAGGGCCTGCGCCCCGAAGCCGCGCGCCACCGCGGCGAAATCCGTGTCGGTGAACTGCGCGTGCGTCGTCTCCTGCTTGAAGAAGCGCAGGATATTCACCTCCACGCCGAAGGCCGCATCGTTCAGGACGAGCACGAGCATCGGGACCTTGTAGCGCACCAGCGTCTCGAGCTCGCCGGCGCTCATCGACAGGCCGCCGTCACCCGGGGCGGCGACCATCAGCCGGTCGGGACGCGCGAGCCATGCGCCCAGCGCGGTGCCCAGCCCCAGGCCGACCACCATGAAGTCGTTGCCCCAGATGAACGAGCTCGCGTCGGGGACGTCGAGCTGCACGCTCCAGCCCGAGGAGTGGCCGCTGTCCAGCACCACGCCGCGCTCGCGCGGCAGCATGGAATCGAGCCGGGCCATCAGCGCGCGCGGGTCGATGGTCTTTCCATCGCTCCGGTCCTCGAACTTCGGCGACTCGTGCAACGCGTCGACGTCCTTCTCGAAAGCACGCGTGCGAAACCCCTCCTTGCGGTGCTCGCCGAGCGCCGCGGCAAGGGCTTCCGCCGTCGCCGCCGCATCGCCGACCACGCCGTATTCGACGCGCGTCAACGCTCCGATCGCGGCGGGGCGCGTGTCGACCTGCACGATCTTCGCCGACGGGGAGAACAGCTCCCGGTTTCGCGTGGCGAACACCGGCAGGCTCGCGCCGAAGGCCAGCACCAGGTCCGCCCGTCCGATGAGTTTCGCGGCGGCTTCAGTCGCAAAGCCGCCGGAGATGCCTGCATCGAATCGGTGGCCGGAGAAGAATCCCTTCGCCTGCAGCGTCGAGACGAGCAACGCGCCTATCCTGTCGCCGAGCGCTTCGAGCGCTGCCCGCGCGCCGCTGCGAACGGCCCCGCGCCCGGCGATGATCAGCGGTCGCTCGGCTCGCCCGATCATCGCGGCAAGTGTACGGACGGCTTCTTCGTCGGGTCGCGCACGCGGGAAGGCCTGCAGCCTCACTTCATCGAGCGTCTCCTCAGGACAGGCCTGCACGTACAGCTCGTTGGGGATCGACACGGTGATCGGCCGCTGCTCCAGCAGCGCCCGGTTGAAGGCGCGCGCGATGTCCTGCGCCACCGTCGCGGCGCCGCGAATGCGCTGCACGCCGGCGCCCACGGCGGCGAATACGGCTGCCTGGTCCAGCGACTGGTTCTGGATCGGCGCGCGCGCCGGCGTGTCTCCCGCGAGCAGCACCAGTGGCGTACCCGCTTTGACCGCCTCGGTGAGGCCCGAGAGGGCATTGGTGACGCCCGGCCCCTGCGTCACCGTGCACACGCCCACGCGATTGGAGGTGCGCGCAAAGCCGTCGGCGGCGGCCACGGCGCTGTTCTCGTGGTGCATGCCGTAGTACGCGATGCCGAGCTTCCCGGCGGCATGGCTGATGAAACGCATGTTGCCGTCGCCCATCAGGCCGAACAGCTGCCGCACGCCCAGTCGCTTGAGCGTCTCGCCGATCGCTTCGTAGACGAACATCGGGCGCCGCGCTCGTCCTGCGGCTATTCCGGCGTTATCCCGAGCTGCTTGATCAGCGGCCCCCACATCGCCAGCTCGCGTTTCTGCTGCGCGCGCAGCTCCTCGGGGGTGTTCGTGGCGCGCAGCACCGCGAACTTCTGGAACAGGGTCTCGATTTCAGGCGTCCCGGCCGCGCGCCCGACCTCCGCGCTCAGGCGCTGGACGATTTCACGCGGCGTGCCGGCCGTCGTGAACGAGGCGACCGTCGGGGAAAGGTCGAGATCGGCTACCCCAGCCTCGGCGAAGGTCGGCACGTCGCGCAGCCACGGCAGGCGATCGGTCGTAGCCGCCGCAAGCGCGCGCAGCTTGCCCGACTCGACCTGGGACACAAGCTGGGAAGAGGCCGAGTACATCGCCGTCTCCACCCGCCCGGCCGAGAGGTCGAGCAGGATCTGCGCCGTTCCCTTGTAGGACACGAAGACGATGTCGGTGCCGGTGCGCTGCTTGAGCAGCTCCATGAAAAGACCGAACGGATGGGTGCGGCCCGCCGCGCCGTAGTTCAGCTTGCCCGGATTGTTCCTGGCGTACGCAACGAATTCCTTCAGCGATGACGCCGGCACGGACGCATGCACGAACAGGACGAGGGGCGAGCGGAACAGGCCGCTGATCGGAGCGAAATCGCGCTCACCGTCATGCGTGGCCGCGAGGCTGATCATCCGGTTGTACATCAGGTCCGCGCTGCCGCTGGTCAGCAGGGTGTAGCCGTCAGGCGGCGCCTTCGCGACCGTCTCGGCGGCGATGATGCCGCCGGCGGCCGGCATGTTGTCCACGATGACCGGCTGGCCCAGCGCCTTGGAAAGGGGCGCCGCAAAGGCGCGCGTGACGATATCGAGTCCCCCGCCGGCGGCGCCCGTGACCCAGCGAATCGGCTTGCTCGGATAGCCTTGCGCGGCGGCCGTCGCGGCCGCCGCGAGCATCGCCACGGCCAGAACCGGACGACAGATGGAAGCGCGTGTCATGACATCCTCCCCGATGAAAGACAGTTGGATCCGCCGCCTCAGGCGGCGGCGTTCTCAGGTAGCGGTCGCAGGGGCGGTGCGTAGGTATGCATCTTCGTCCCGAACTCGACCACCTTGTTCCTGGCGGGGTCGCGGATGACGCCGAACGGGTCCTTTCCGGCGGCCACGGCATCGATGCTGTCGCGCACGAGGGTTCGCCAGATCGCAATACCTGCGTCGCTTCCGCCCAGGTTCTCAAGAGTCCGGTCGTGGATCAGTCCCTGGCTCTCCAGGCACATGCGGTCCTGCATCATCGACTCGACGCCCCACCAGGCCTCGTCGCCCGGCGGGTAGATGCCGCGCTCGGTGGGAATCCACGGGCCGCGGTGGGCCTGCTCGGGCGGTGTTTCCGTCTTGGTCACCTTCTGAGCGTCGCCGGTGATGTACAGCGTGATGAAGAAGTTGTCGGTGGTGGTGTCGTCGACCGGCGTGCGGAACAGCATGTTCTGGCGCGTGCCGAGCGCCTGCTCGGCGCGGCCCGAGGCGAAACGGTTGTGGCATGGGAACACGACATTGCCCACGTTCTGGTCGGGTACGCCCGGCACTTCGAAGGCATAGTCGATGCCCCACGGGCGGCGATTGATCTCGAACTTCATCTTCTTGTTCGCGTAGATCGGATAGGGACCGGCGTGCAGCCATCCCAGGTGCACCGGGTCGCACGCCTGCTCTGCGTCCTGCAGCCAGTTGCAATGGTCCCTGAAGCCCCAGACGTAGCGGATGCCCTCGTCGTGCACGAGCATGTCGTACCTCGGCAACAGCGGTGCCGGCTGCGGGCCGATGTACGCGAACACCAGCCCCGCGGCGTCCTGGACCGGGTAGACCTTCATCCGGATACGGTCCTTCGAGTTGCGGACCGGGTCCTCGCAGGGCTGCTCGAGGCAGTGTCCTTTGGTGTCGAACACCCACCCGTGATAGCAGCAGCGGATGCCGTTCTGCTCGACGCGGCCGTGCTTCAGGTGGGCGCGGCGGTGCGCGCAGTGCGGCTCGATCAGCCCGAGCGCGCCGGCGCCGTCGCGGAACAGGACGAAGTCCTCGCCGAGCAGGCGAACCAGCTTCGGGCGGGGCCCCTTGATTTCGGCGCTGAAGGCGATGGGCCACCAGTAGCGCCGGAGCATTTCGCCGCCCGGGGTGCCCGGGGCGACGAGCGTCATGCGTTCGTTCTCTTCCTTGGTCACCATGGTCTCTCCTCCCTGGCGTATTGACGGCCGGGCTAGCAGACCATACGGCGCGAGCCGCTGTCCAATACCGGTATTGGAAGGATTGATGCCGGTTTCGAATCAGTCAGCGGCGTGAAGGCCGCGACGTCCGGCGGGCGCTGAACTGCGACAGGATCTCGGCGAACCGGCCAAGCGCAGCCGAGGGCTGCCCGAAGGCGAACTCGAACCGGTAATCGAGCCCCGGCTCCCTCAACCGCACGAACGCGATGTCGGGCGCCGGCCGCCACCGGCCCGCGGAGCTGCTGAAGCCCAGTCCCATGCCGACGGAGACCAGCCCCTGGATGACCTCGCTGCTCGAAGCGTATTGGGCGACGCTGTGCGCCAATCCATTCTGGGCGAGGAGCGAGGTCAGCTTCTCGTGATACCTGGGATTGACGGCCCGGTCGACGCACAGCAGCGGTTCGCCCTTCAGGTCCCCCAGCCGCACCGACGCGCGCTTTGCGAGCCGGTGACCTTTCGGCATGACGACGCAGGTGAACTCGCTGGCGAGCAGGGTGCGCTTGCCGGCGGGCTCTTCCTCCGAAAACCGGTAGAGGAACCCGCCGTCGATCTCCCCCGCCTGCAGCGCCTCGATCTGCTGGGGCGAAGTGAGGGTGCGCAGCGAAAGCTCGACGCTGGGCTCGGCGGAGCGAAACGCCTGCACGACGTCGGGCATCAGCCCGTTGCCGGCGCCGACCTCGCAGAAGGCCAGTCGCAGCGTTCCGACCTGGCCGCGCGCAACCATGCGCAGGTGCTGCTTCGAGCGGTCGAGATCGTCGAGGATCCGGCCCGCATCGCGCGCCAGCGCGCGGCCCGCATCGGAGAGCTGGACGCCCCGCCCTGCCCGCTCGAACAGCTTGACCCCGACTTCCCGTTCAAGGGCGGCTATCGATCGCGACAGTGCCGGCTGGGCGATGCGCAGGCGCTGCGCCGCGCGGTGGAAATGCTGCTCCTGCGCGACGACGACGAAATGGCGCAGTTGCCGGGTTTCCATTTATCCCTTGCGCATCGCCCGCCACACCCGCTCCGCCGTCACCGGCATCTCCAGGTGCTTCACGCCGAACTCCGACAACGCATCCACGATTGCGCTCACCGCCACACAAAGCGCAGGCGGCGTCCCCGATTCGCTTCCGGCCCGGATCCCCAGCGGATGCGTGGTCGAGGGCACCTCGCTGATCTCCGTGTTGAACGAGGGCAGGTCGCTCGCACGGGGTAGCGCGTAATCCATCAGCGAGCCCGCAAGCATCTGGCCGCTTTCCGGGTCGTAGTGGCAATGCTCCATGAGCGCCTGACCGAGTCCCTGCGCGATGCCGCCATGCGTCTGGCCGTCGACAATCTTCGGGCTTACCGCCTTGCCCACATCGTCGAGCGCGAAGTAACGGTCGATAACATAGGTGCCGGTGTCGGGATCCACCTCGACCTCGCACACGTGGCTGCCATAGGGGAACGAACCGTGAAGGATCGTCTCGTCGGCGGAAGCCGCCAGCGGCTCGCGCGCCGCGGCCTGGTACAGGGTCATCGAACGGTCGGTGCCCTTCACGGTGAAGCGGCCGGCGGTGAACTCGATGTCGGCTTCGGCGGCCTCGAGCGCCTTCGACGCGATCTTCCTGCCTTTCTCGATGATCTCCTCGCTCGCGCGCTTGACGATGATCGAGGCGAAGCGCATGGAGCGGCCGGACTGCGATCCTCCGCCCGTGGCGAGCACGTCGGTATCACCCTCGTGGATGTCTATCTGGTCCAGAGGAATACCCAGCCATTCATTCACCAGCTGCGCATAGCTGGTCTGGTGGCTCTGCCCGCTCGATTGGGTGCCGATGGCCACCTGGATGCGCCCTTCCGGCTGCACCGTGACGCGAGTCCACTCCTTCGGCGCACCACCGGTGGCCTCGATGTAATTGGCGAGGCCGAGCCCGCGCAGTTTGCCGCGCCTCTTCGAGGCTTCCTTCCTGGCCGTGAAGCCTTTCCAGTCCGCCATCTCCATGACCCGGTCCATGGCGTTCTCGTACTCGCCGCTGTCGAACGTCTTGCCGACCGGCGTGGTGTAGGGCAGCTCCGCGGGCGAAAGCATGTTCCTGCGCCGGATTTCAACGCGATCGAGGCCGGTCTCGCGTGCCGCGAGGTCCATCAGGCGCTCGATCACGAACATCACTTCCGGCCGCCCCGCGCTGCGGTACGAACTGGTGGAGGCCGTGTTGGTCGCAACCCCTCGTCCAACCACGTGCGCGGCAGGAATGCGATACAGGCCCGTCACGAGCTGCACGCCGTTCCCGAGCCCGACATAGTTGTAGAAATGCGCGCCGACGTTGCTGGTGTTGCGGCTGCGCATGGCCAGCACCCGCCCTTCCCCGTCGAGCGCAATCTCTGCGTCGACATGCAGGTCACGCGCGTGGCAGTCGGACACCATGCCTTCGCTGCGCTCGCCCTGCCATTTCACCGGGCGCCCGATCCGCTTCGCGGCCCAGCAGACCAGCGCGTATTCCGGGTAGAACGGGTTGCGCATGCCGAAGTTGCCGCCGACGTCGTAGGACACGAGACGCGTCTTGTCCTGCGGCACGTCCAGGATCTGCGAGAGCTCGATGCGCCAGCGCGCGACGCCGCCACTGCCGACGAAGAGCTCGTAGCGGCCCCGTTCCGCGTCGTACACGCCGATCGAGCCACGGTTCTCCATCGACACGGCGGTGACACGCTGCACCCAGGTTTCCAGCTTGACGGTGCGCGAGGCTCGCGCGAAGGCCGCATCGGTCGGCCCCGCGCTCCCCGTCTCGATGTCGATGTAGGTATTCGCCTCGAGCTGGTCCCACACGCGGGGCTGACCGTCATGGGCGGCAACCGGCGTGTCGCTGACCGAAGGCAGCGCCTCGTAGGTCACCTCGACGCGTTCCGCGGCGTCCTTCGCCGCGTTGATCGACTCTGCAACCACCATCGCCACCGCCTCGCCGACGAAGCGGGCCTTGTCCGAAGGCAGGACCATGTGGTCCGGGCGCGGCGTGTCGGCGCTGAGCTGCTGGTGCGGGATAGCCTTCAGGCCGTCCGCCGTCGCGTCCGTCCCGGTCAGCACAGCAAGCACACCGGGCATGGCACGCGCACCCTGCGTGTCGATCGCCACGATGCGCGCATGAGCGTGCGGCGAGCGGACGAAGACCGCATGAGCCTGGTTCGGGAAGCGCAGGTCGTCGGTGAACCGTCCCTGGCCGGTGAGCAGCCGCGGGTCTTCCTTCCGCGGAACGTCTTTTCCTATGCCTTGCATGGGCTTTCCTTCGTGGCGGTGCCTTGCGCTGACCGCCCGGACATTACCGTCCCCCGGGCCGCTGCGCTAGTATCGGCAGCTCCCCGCAAAAACGGGGTCAGACCTTTTAGCTGTCGCGCTTCGCGAGCATGAATCCCATCCCCGTCATCGACTTCGGACCATTCATCGAGGGATCGAGCGCCGGCAGGCAAGCGGTCGCAGACGCCATCGCCCGGGCCGCGGAATCGATCGGCTTCTTCTACATCCGCAACCACGGGATGCCCCAGGCCACCATCGACCGGGCCTTTGCCGAGTCGAAGAAGTTCTTCGAGCTCCCGGTCGAGCAGAAAGCCGCGATCAAGATCAACCGGTTCCACCGGGGTTACGTGCCGCTGGACGACGTGCGATACAAGCCGGAGTACGAGCCCAACCACAACGAATCACTGTTCGTCGGGCTGCCGCTGGCGGAGGACGATCCGGCCGTCACCGGTCCGGGCTCCATGCACGGGCCGAATCAGTGGCCGCAGGCTCAGCCGGAGCTCCGCGCGGCGCTCGAGCGCTATCACGCGGAAGTCTCGGCACTCGGGCAGACGCTGCTGCGCGCCTGCGCATTGGCGCTGCGGCTGGACGAGGACTTCTTCCGCCCGTTCTACAGAAAGCCGGCGACGTTCGTGCGCACCATCCGTTACCCCGCGCAACGCGCGCCGCGCCCCGAAAACAAGTACGGTGCGGGGCCGCATTCCGACTACGGCTGCGTGACCATCCTCGCGCAGGACGATGCCGGGGGCCTGCAGGTCAGGCAGCGCAACGGCGCATGGATGGACGCGACCAGCATCCCGGGCACGTTCGTCGTCAACATCGGCGACATGCTGATGCGCTGGACCAACGACCGGTGGGTATCGACCGTCCATCGCGTGATCAATGAATCGGGCCGCTACCGCCAGTCGATCGCCGCGTTCATCGACCCGGACCACGACACGCTGGTGAAATGCCTGGAGAGCTGCCAGGGGCCCGGCAACCCGGCGAAGTATCCGCCCATCACGCAGGGCGAGTACCTGAAGCAGCTCTACGACAAGACGTACGCCTATCGGAAGGCATCATGAACACCCGCTACAAGCCCCGCGCGCGCCATCACAGCTCCGGGCGCGTGGTCGCGAACCCGCCTCCGCAGCACCTCCTCGACAAGTGGACGAAAGCTCTCGCCGATCCCTTCGTGGGCGTAACCGAGGACGGGCACAAGGTCTCAGGCCTGTTCCCGATCCGCAAGACCGGCGTTTCAACGGCGCCGATCCGGCAGTCGGTCGAAGAGTACCTGTCCTCCCTTTCCCCCCAGCAGCGCGAATCCGGCACCTTCCCGATCGACGACGAGCACGAATGGCGCTCGTGGAGCAACTACTCGGTGCGCCTCTTCCGCCACGGCGTGATGATGGAAGAGATGACCGACGCGCAGCGCGAGCTCGCGCACGGCGTGCTGAAAGCCACTCTCAGCGCGGCAGGGTACACGACGGCCCGGGACGTGATGCGGCTCAACGAGACCATCGCCGAGATCTGCAACAACTGGGAAGCGTTCGGCGAGCGGCTCTATTGGATGTCGATCTTCGGCACGCCGTCGGAAACCGAGCCGTGGGGTTGGCAGATCGACGGTCACCATCTCGCGATCAACTGCTTCATCCTTGGCGACCAGCTCGTCATGACGCCGTGTTTCATGGGCTCCGAGCCCGTCTATGCCGACGCCGGGAAGTACCAGGGCACGCGCGTGTTCGAGCAGGAGGAAGCGCTCGGCCTCGCGCTCATGAACTCGCTGTCCGCAGACCAGCGCGCAGCCGCGATCATCGCTCCCGAGATCCCTTTCGACACCTTCGCCTCCTGCTTCACCGACAACTACAAGCAACAGCGCAGGGGCGTCCGTTATGCCGACATGAACGGTGAGCAAAAGAAGCGGCTGCGCGAGCTCATCCACCTCTACGTGCACCGTACCCGCGACGAGCACGCCGAGGTGAAGATGGAGGAAGTCGAAAGACACCTGGACGAAACGGCGTTCGGCTGGATCGACGGTCCCGAGGGGACGTTCTACTACCAGGTCTACAGCCCCGTGATCCTGGTCGAGTTCGACCACCAGCCGGGCCTGGCCCTGGAAGGCGACAAGCCCACCAAGGACCACATCCACACGGTAGTGCGTACCCCCAACGGCAACGACTACGGACGCGACCTCCTGAGAGAGCACTACGAGAGCGCCCCGCACGGCCACGGACACAGGAGGAAGTAGCCATGGAGTACAAGTTCGGGATCGGAACCGTTGCCGAAGGCGCGAAGCCCGCGGTGATCGTGGACGACAAGGTCGCGACGCTCGAGGCGATCGCGAAGCGCAAATCTCCGGGGCGGGACCTCCCGCCCTCCATGCGTGAATTCATGCCGGAGTGGGAGCGCTGGCATGACTGGCTGCGCGGCCTGGACCTGAAGCCTGATGATTCATGGAAGCCCATCGAGTCGGTGAAATTCCTCGCCCCCGTACAGGAACCGTGGGACATGTTCTCGACGTACCACAACTTCGACCGGCCGAGCCGCGTGACGGGAAAGAGCGATCCGCCCAAGTCGGTGCGCCTCCTGCCCGACATGTTCTTCGGCTCCAAGTCCTCGCTCGCGGGCTACGGGGACACCGTGTACTGCGAGCACGGCCGGATCAAGTTCGACTTCGAGGTCGAAGTCACCGTGGTCATAGGCAAGACGGCATTCCGCGTGAAGGCCGAGCAGGCCGACGCCTACATCGCCGGCTACGCCATCTCCAACGACCTCACCATGCACAACGCCTGGTGGCGCGGCATCCGCAACACCAGCCCGATCAACGACAACATCCGCATGAAGAACTTCCCCGGCTACACGCCGATGAGCCGCGCCATCGTGCCGCGCGACCTCGTCGGCGATCCGAAGGACCTCGCCGTGAAGGCCTGGGTGGGCTCGAAGCTCAAGCAGGACACGCGGACCAACAAGATGCAATGGTCGGTCCAGGAGCTGGTGGAGTACCTGTCGCACATCTTCCCCTTGCGGCCCGGCACCCTCATCCTCACCGGCTCGCCCGAGGAGCTGCCGCTTGCGCCCGGGGAAACCTACTCCGGCATCCAGCCGGGAGAAACGGTGCGCTGCGAAGTGGAGAAGCTCGGCACGCTGGTGAACCGCATCGAGGAGCAGACGGAGAGGCAGCCGAACGAGATAGACCTGAAATGAGAAGCGCCGCCGCGGTTCTCGCCCTCGCCGTTTCCACCGGCGTCTTCGCACAGGCCTACCCTACGAAGCCGGTGCGGCTCGTGGTCGCCTTTCCGCCCGGCGGCCCGACCGACATCGCGGCGCGCCTCATCGCGGGCAAGACGGGCGAAGGCCTCGGCCAGCCGATGGTCGTCGACAACCGCGCCGGGGGCAGCGGAGTGATCGCAGCGGACCTGGTGGCCAAGTCGGCGCCCGACGGCTATTCGCTGCTGCTCACGCCGGTGAGCTCGCACCTCACGGTGGCGTTCGTCTCGAAGAGCCTCCCGTACGACGCGATGCGAGACTTCACGCCGATCGTCAGCGCGACGGAGTCGATCGCAGGGCTCGTCGTTTCCAACGGCCTGCCGGCGCGCTCGGTGTCCGAGCTGATCGAACTCGCAAAACGCGAGCCGGGCAAGCTCACCTATTCGAGCGCGGGGATCGGCACCCTCTTCCACCTCACCGGGGAGATGTTCAAGCAGGCGGCGGGAGTGGACGTCGTGCACGTGCCCTACAAGGGAGCCGCTCAGGCGCTGGTCGACCTGTCGAGCGGACAGATCTCCATGACTTTCTCGATCCTCGCGCCGGTGATGCCCTACGTTCGAACCGGCAAGGTCCGGCTGCTCGCGGTGATCGACTCGGCGCGCCAGCCCAACCTGCCGGACGTCCCCACGCTGGCCGAGACCCTGCCGAACATGCAGCGCCTGGAAGGCGGACTGGGCTTTTTCGGGCCCGCGGCTCTGCCTCGGCCGATCGTGCAGCGGGTCAACGCCGAGATCGCCAAAGCGGTGTTCGCACCCGAGGTGAAGACTAAGCTCGAGGAGTTCGGCTTCCGCGTAAGCGCGAGCACGCCCGAGGAGTTCGTCGCCTCGTTTGCGCGGGCCTACGAGACCTACGGCCGTGCCGTGAAGCTCGCGGGAGTGAAGCCCGAATGAGGCTCATTGCCTTCGCCTGCCTTCTGCTCGCCTCCACCCTCGCGCACGCCTGGCCCACGAAGACGGTGCGCGTGATCGTTGCCAGCAGCCCGGGGGGCGTGCCCGACATCGCCGCTCGCATCCTCGCGGACCGCTACTCGAGGGCATTCGGCGGTTCGTTCGTGGTCGAGAACATGATGGGCGGCGGCGGGCTTCTCGGCGCGCAGACCACCGCGCGCGCCGCGCCGGACGGGCACACGATCTGGATGGCGACGAGCACCCACCTGTCCTCGAACATGTACATGTTCAAGTCGCTGCCGTACGACCCGGTGAAGGACTACGACCCGGTGGCGCTGCTGGTGAGCAGCGGTTTCGTGTTCGCCGTGAACGCGCAGCTTCCCGCCAGAAACATCGAGGAGCTGGTGAAGCTCGCGAAGGCGCAGCCGGGCAAGCTGAACTACGCGTCGACAAGCCCGCGCGGCGCGGCGGGCATTGTCGGCGAGTGGTTCAACCACGTCGCCGGCACGCGCATCGTGCAGATTCCCTACAAGACGACGGCTCAGGCAGCGCAGGACACGGCGGGCGGCCAGACGCAGCTCATCATCATCTCGCTCGGCGTCGTGGCGCCGTTCGTGCAGGCCGGGAAGATGCGCGTGATCGCGGTGAACGGCACGAAGCGGCATCCGGAGCTGCCGGACGTCAGGACGGTGGCGGAGACCTACCCCGGCTTCGCGCTCGACTCGTGGCTCGCCCTGGTCGCGCCGCGCGGAACGCCGAAGGACATCGTGCAGTCGCTCAACCGCGAGGCCGTCGCCTTCGTGAAGGAGCCGCAGCGCAGTTCCGGGGATACCTACTCGACGGTCGGGAACGGAACCCCCGAGGAGGTCGGTGAATTCATCCGCCGCGACCGCGAGCTGTGGAGAAGGATCACCCGGGAGCTGAAAATAGAGCCGGAATGACAACGGGCGTGCGCACGGCGCACGCTACTCCGGCTTCAATCCCGCGAGCTTCACCGCCTGTCCGTAGATCTCCACGCCTTTCCTGAGCGAGGCGCCGAGCTCCTCCGGCGTCCCGCCGATCGAGATGAAGGCGTTCTCGTCGAGGTAGGCCTTCATGTCGGGTGCGACGAGCGCCTTGTTCATCTCGGCATTCAGACGCGTCACCAGCGGCCGCGGCAGGTTCGCCGGGCCGAAGAACGCATACCACGTGGGCAGCTTCTCGAACGACGGCACGACTTCGGCGATTGACGGGATATTCGGCAGGCCCGAATAGCGCTGCGGCTCGTTCACGCCAAGCAAGCGCAGCTTGCCTTCGACCGCCTTGGCGGAGAACGCGGAGGTGAACATCATCTGCACCTGCCCGCCGGCGAGCCCGGTCAGCGCGGGCGGCACGCCCTTGTAGGGGACATGCAGCGCATCGATCCCCGCGGCGGTCTTGAACATCTCGCCGGTCATGTGGAAATAGGAGCCGATCCCCGCGCTGCCGTAAGCGAGCTTCCCCGGGTTGGCCCGGGCGTATTCGAGCAGCTCTTTCAGCGTGTTCGCGGGCACGGACGGGTGCACGGCAAGGATGGTTACCCCGGAGACCGCCGCCATGAGCGGCGTCAGGTCCTTCACCGAGTCATACGTCTGGTTGCGGTTGAGGAACTTGTAGACGATGGTTTCGCCCACCGTGCACCACGCGATCGTGTAGCCGTCCGGCGCCGCGCGGCTGACCTGGTAGGTGCCGATGGTTCCGCTCGCACCGGCGATGTTCTCGACCACGACCGACTGCCCCATCGACTCGCCCATCTTCACCGCGAAGCGGCGCGCGATCAGGTCGACGCTGCCGCCGGGGACGATGGGGACCACGAGGCGGACCGGCTTCGAGGGATACGTTTGCGCCATGAGCGGCGCCGACAGGAGCGCGAGCGCCCCAAGGCAGATTCCGGCGAGTTTCATGGCGTCTCCTGGCCTCAGCGGCTGGCGTGAACGGGAATATACCAACGCGGCCGGATGCGCCCGAAGTCGGTGCGCCGGTTGTTCGCGAGGGCGCGCTTCGGATCGAGCACGCAGGGCTCGCCATTCTCCCGCGCGAACACCACCCAGTGCCAGAACGGCGTGCCGCCCTCGAGATGCCACTTGGTCGAGAGCAGGGCGAGGTCCGGGAGCTGTTCCCACGAATGAAAGGCGCGCTCCCCGGGGTCTGCGCGAAGCCCGAAGTGTCGCAGCAGCCGGCGCACATGCCCGGTGTCCGACCAGAGCTTCGGATCCTCCGCGCGGATGCCGAGCGAACGCGCCGCCAAGCGCGCCTTCGAGTAAGAGACGCCGGCCAGCGCGGCTACGGAGGCAATGCCGCAGCCGGTCGGCTCGAGCTGCACGACTGCCTTCATCAGCCGGGAATGTCGGGCTCCACCAGCTTCGCGAGCTGCTCGAGCGACTCCTGCCAGCCGAGGTAGCACATCTCGGTCGGGATCATCTCCGGGATGCCCTCCTGGACGATGCTCAGCTCCGTCCCGCACGACACTTCCTTCAACGACACGGTCGTATTCATCTCGCAGGCATGTTGGGATCGTCGAACTTGTCCGAATAGCGCAGGGTGCTGTTCGGCACCAGCTCGAGGTATTTGCCGCCGAAGGAGTGGCTGTGGCCGGTCGAGAAGTTCGTGAAGGACGCCCGGTGCTTGCCGCCCACTTTGGCTTCCAGCTCATGGACCTTGCAGGTGAAACCGTACGGCGGAAGCCATTTCGCCTTGGCGTCGGCGTCCAGGAATGCACGGTAGATGCGTTCTGGCTTCGTGCGCAGGACGCGGTGAAGTCTGACGGTGCCTGTGCGCATGAATCACTTCCTTTCGCTGTCAATGTCCATCACTCCTCTTCCCAGGGATGGTTTCGCAGGTCCTCGAAGATTTCCGGCTCGCGGGTCGCTTCGAGGATCGCGACGCTCGCGGTGGTTTCCCGGTCGTCGATGAGCGCCACGAAAAGATCGCGCAGCATCACGCACTCCCGGTCGTCCTCCTCGGTGCGCTCCATGGCGGCATCGATGACGCGCTGGAGCTCGTCGCCCGGGTGGGTATCGCCCTCGCCCTCCGGCTCGATGTTCTCGAGGTATTCCCTGAGCCTGGACTCGACCGCGACCAGGTCGGTTCCGCATCGCATGAGATAGGACGCCGCCTCATCCTCGCCGATGAGCTCGAGCGCGACGTGCTCCGGCGTGATCTGCGCGTGCCCGGCCTCGCTGGCCAGGACGAAGGCGCGATTCAGGACGCCTTCCACTTCCTCCGAGAACGTCATCCCCGCCTCAACTCAGGCCAGCGCCTGCTCCAGGACCCGCGCCACGTGCAGCGCTTCCCGCGCCGCGCCATGGCCGATCTGGGCCCGGCAGCTGGTTCCGTCGGCGACGACCAGCGCATCGGGCGTCGCGCGCACCTTCGGCAGCAGCGAAAGCTCCGCCATCTTCATGGAGACCTCGTAGTGGGAGGCGTCGTAGCCGAAGCTGCCCGCCATGCCGCAGCAGGACGTCTCGACGGTCTCGAGCTCCACCTCGGGAATCATGCGCAGCACCTTCTCCACCGCAGGCATCGCGCCGAACGCTTTCTGGTGGCAGTGCCCGTGCAGCAGGAGCTTCTTCCCGAGGGGACGAAGCCTGAGGTTCAGCCGCCCCGCCGAGAGCTCCGCGGCGAGAAACTCCTCGAGCAGCACGGCCCGGCCGGCGAGCGCCTCGGCCTCGCTCCCCGGCCACATCGAAACGAGCTCGTCCCGCAGGCCGAGAATGCACGAAGGCTCCAGCCCGACGATGGGAATGCCGCGCTTCACATAAGGCTGCAGCGCATCCATCAGGCGGCGGGCTTCGGATTTCGCCTCCTTCACCATGCCGGCCGCCAGGTAGGTACGGCCGCAGCAAAGCGGTCCCTCCCCGCTCGCGGGCCGCGCGACGTGAACGCGGTAGCCGGCGGTCTGGAGCACCGCCACGGCGCTGCGCAGGTTCTCCGGATCGAAGTAGTTGTTGAACGTGTCGGCAAGCAGCGCCACCTCCGGTCCGGACTCGCGCGGGGGCGTGGCGGAATCGAGGAACGGATCCCTGCGCCACCTGGGCAATGGCCGCTTCGACGAGAAGCCAACCAGCGACGCGAACAGGGAGCCGAAGTTGAACAGCCGGGGAAACCGGGCGCCCCATGGGGCGTAGCGTGGCAAGTTCGCCACGAGCCTGTCTTTCACCGACCAGCCGTGGCGGCGATGGTACTGGTGCATCGCCTCGACCTTGATCTTCGCCATGTCCACGCCGGTGGGACATTCCCGCTTGCAGCCCTTGCAGGAGACGCACAGGTCCAGCGCATCGAAGACCTCCTGCGACGCCAACCCTTCGGGCCCCAGCTGGCCAGAGACGGCGAGGCGCAGGGTATTGGCCCGGCCGCGCGTCAGGTGCTGCTCGTCGCGCGTCGCGCGGAACGAAGGGCACATTGTGCCGGCATCGAACTTGCGGCAGTGGCCATTGTTGTTGCACATCTCGAGCGCGGCGGCGAGGCCGTTCGTCGCGGCGCCCTGCGGGTTGTCCTCGCCGATCCAGCCGCTCCAGTCGAGGCCCGTATCGAGCGACGGCGACGCGTGCCCGGGCCTGAAGCGCATGATCGTGCGGTCGTCCTGGCGCGGCGGGTTGACGATCTTTCCGGGATTCATCAGCCCTTTCGGGTCGAACAGCGCCTTGATCTCGCCCAGCGTCGCGGTCAGCCTCGGCCCGATGATCGGCTCGATCCATTCGGACCGGACCAGGCCGTCGCCGTGCTCACCGGAGTAGGCCGCGCCCTTGTACTTCTTCACCAGCGCGCACGCCTCCTCGGCGATGGCGCGAAGCTTGTTCGCACCGTCGGTCTTCATGTTGAGGATCGGGCGCACGTGCAGCGTGCCCACGGAGGCGTGGGCGTACCAGGTGCCCTCGGTGCCGTGCTTGTGGAACACCTGCGTGAGCGCGTCGGTGTACTCGGCCAGGTTCTCGAGCGGCACGGCGCAATCCTCGATGAAGGAGACGGGCTTGCCCTCCCCCTTCATCGACATCATGATGTTCAGCCCTGCCTTGCGGACCTCCCAGACCTCGCGCTGCAGCGCCATGTCGGGAATCGTGACGACGCTGCCCGGATGGCCCAGGTCGCCCATCAGCTCGACGAGCTGCTGCAGCCTGCCGAGCTGCTCGTCGCGATCCTCCCCCGCGAACTCCGTCATCAGGATCGCCGCGGGATTGCCGCGGATGAACTGCCGGATCACGGGCATGAACGCCGGATTGCTGCGCGCCAGGTCCATCATCGTGCGGTCCATGAGCTCGACCGCCATGGGCTTCAGCTTGACGATGTGCTGCGGAGCCTCCATCGCCTTGTAGAAATCGTCGAAATGCACGACGCCGAGCGTGCGCTGCTTCGGCAGCGGCGCAAGCTTGATCCGGATGCGCTCGGACCAGGCGAGCGTGCCCTCCGAGCCGACCAGCAGGTGCGCCGCGTTCCAGTCGCCCGGAACGTTGATCATGTCGAGGTTGTAGCCCTGCACGTGGCGCAGCACGGTGGGCCAGCGCGCGCGGATCTCGTCCGCGTCGCGCCGCACGATCGCGCGCACCTTGCTCAACAGCCCGTCCGGGACACCGCCCGGCGTCGGTCCGAAGCCCATGCGCGTGCCGTCCACAAGCATCGCGTCGATGCCGAGCACGTTGTGCACCATGTTGCCGTAGTGGATCGAGCGCGAGCCGCAGGAGTTGTTGCCTGTCATGCCGCCGATCGTCGCCTGCGCGCTGGTCGACACGTCGACGGGAAAGCACAGGCCGTGCGGCCGCAGCAGCGCGTTCAGCGTGTCCAGCACCATGCCGGGCTGGACCTCGGCCGTCATGCGCTCCTTGTCGAGCGACGTGAGCTTCGACAGGTACTTGCTGTGATCGATCACCAGCGCCGCACCCACGGTCTGCCCGCACTGCGAGCTGCCCGCGCCCCGCGGCAGCAGCGGGATCCCTTCAGCGGCGGCGATCTGTATGGCGATGCGCGCGGCTTCCTCGGTGCGCGGCACGACGATGCCCACCGGCTCGATCTGGTAGATGGAGGCGTCGGTCGAATAACGTCCGCGGCTCGCCGCGTCGAACAGCACCTCGCCGTCGACTTCCCTGACGAGGCGGCGCGCCAGCGCGCTGTCGCCGACGCGAGGGTGGAACGCGACGGTGAAGACGTTCGAAGGAGGCCGATCCATGGGAGCGCATGATACCCTTAGGCCTCCTCCGAGGAGGCTCCGCATGTCACTCAAATCGCGTCCCAGCGGTCGGCATTTCCTTCAGATTCCCGGTCCCACCAACGTCCCGGATCGCGTGCTGCGCGCGATCGACAACGCGACCATCGACCATCGCGGCCCCGAGGCCGCGCGGCTGTGCCTCGAGATCATGGAAGGCCTGCGCGGCGTTTTCAAGACGACGCAGCCCGTGGTTATCTTTCCCGCGTCCGGTACCGGCGCCTGGGAAGCCGCGCTGGTGAACACGCTTTCGCCCGGAGACCTCGTGCTGATGGCCGAGACGGGGCATTTCGCTTCGCTGTGGAGCAAGATGGCCGGCAAGCTCGGCATCTCCGTCGAGCTGATCCCGACGGACTGGCGCCACGGCGCCGACCCGGCGGCCATCGAGGCGAGGCTGCGCGAGGACAGGGAGCACCGCATCAAGGCCGTGTGCGTGGTGCACAACGAGACCTCCACCGGCGTGGCGAGCCGCATCGCCGCGGTGCGCAAGGCCATCGACGCGGCGGGCCACCCCGCCCTTTACATGGTCGACACCATCTCTTCCCTCGCGTCGATGGATTACCGCCACGACGAATGGGGCGTGGACGTCACGGTGGCAGGCTCGCAGAAAGGCCTGATGCTGCCGCCGGGACTTTCCTTCAACTGCGTGAGCGAGAAGGCGCGCAAGGCCGGCGCGGGCGCGAAGCTTCCGAAGTCCTACTGGGCCTGGGAAGAGATGATCGCGGCGAACAAGAACGGGTTCTTCCCGTATACGCCGGCGACCAACCTGCTCTACGGCCTTCGCGAGGCGCTCGCCATGCTGCACGAGCAGGGATTGGAGAACGTGTTCGCGCGCCACAACCGCCACGCGGAAGCGACGCGGCGCGCGGTGCGCGGCTGGGGCATGGAGATCCTGTGCGCGGTACCCGAGGAATACTCCAGCTCGCTCACGGCGGTGATGATGCCCGCGGGACACGATGCCGACGCGCTGCGCGCGGCGATCCTGGATGCCTACGACATGTCGCTCGGCATGGGCCTCGGACGCCTGACGGGAAAGATCTTCCGCATCGGGCACCTGGGCGACTTCAACGACCTCACCCTCGCGGGAACGCTCTCGGGCGTGGAAATGGGCTTCGCGCTGGCCGGCGTGCCCCATAAAAAGGGCGGCGTTGCCGCCGCCCTGGAATACCTTACCGACTGCGCGAAGACATCAGGCCGCAAGGCGGCCTGATTCCTATTTCGCGGTGACCGCCTCGTTGCGAGGGGCCTTCGCACCGCTGGGCGCGACGTAGGAAACCATCAGGTCGTTCAGCCCGTCGATGTGGCCGTGCAGCTTGTCGCCCGCTTTCACGGCGGCAACGCCCGCCGGCGTGCCGTTGAGGATGATGTCGCCCGGCTCGAGGGCGACGAACGTCGACAGGTAGGCGATCGCCTCGTCCACCTGCCAGATCTGCTGGTTGAGGTCGCCCGTCTGCCGGGTCTCGCCGTTCACCTTGACCCAGATCGCGCCCTTGGTCGGATGGCCGGCCAGGGACACCGGAAGGAGCGCGCTCACCGGGCACGACTCGTCGAAGCTCTTGCCCATCTCCCACGGGCGCTGCAGCTTCTTGGCCTCGGTCTGCAGGTCGCGGCGCGTCATGTCCAGGCCGACGCCGTAGCCGTACACGTGCCCGAGCGCCTTCTCGAGCGGGATGTCGCGCCCGCCCTTGCCGATGGCCACCACCAGCTCGATCTCGTGCTGCAGGTCCGAGGTCTTGCTCGGGTACTCGATCGCCGCGTTGTTCTGCACGATGGAGTCGGTCGGCTTCTGGAAGAAGAACGGCGGCTCGCGGTTCGGATCGTGACCCATCTCGCGCGCGTGGTCGGCGTAGTTGCGGCCGACGCACCAGATGCGGCGTACGGGGAACAGCGCGTCGGTGCCCTGCACTGGGATGGCGGCCTGACGAGGAGGATCGATCACGTACTTCGCGGCACTCATGGCGTGTCCTTGGGCTGGTGGGAATCGGAACCCGCCATTTTAGCGCTTCGGCCTATCCGGGTCCCGGCGTACAAGTCGAGCGGAACGTGTCGAGCCGGAAGTATTCCTCCGGCGTGTCGAAGCGCGCCTGCCGCGCCGCGATCTGCGCGCGGGCGGCTTCCAGGCGGGGGCCGAGATAGCCGGAGACGCGCTCCTGGAGCTGCTTTTCGCCCGCCGCCGCGCTTTCGGCGTGGATCACGCCGTCGCCGAAGCTTCGCTGGAGGTCCCTCTCCAGCTCGCGGGCCAGCTCGGGCAGGAACCGCTCGTATTCGCGGAAGTGCCGCAGCTCGTGGTCCATCACGATGCGGAAGTCGCAGCTTCCTTCGGGATGCTCGCGCGCGACATAGAGCGTCGTCGGGGCGAAAGCGAGCGATACCTGCACCTGCGGACGCACGCAGAAGCGCCGCGTGACCGGCTGGACCATGCCGTTGCCGGAAGCGGCCAGCCGCGCATTGAGCTGCGTCTCGATGTAGCCCAGCGTGGTGCTGCCCGCGGCCGGCGCGCCCTTCGCGGTGAGCTCCGCAGCCGAAAGCCCGTAGTCTGACTTGTACTCGAGGGGCGCCGTGGTCACCGACACGCTCGTCGGAGGCAGTCTTTTCTCGCAGGCGGTATCGAACGAGGTCACGACTTCGCAGCCGGCAAGAGAAATTGCGCCCACGAACGCTGCGGTACCGCGCAGCGCGGCAACCGCCCGCGCCGCGTCAGTCACCTACGTGCACGAACGGAGCCCAGAAGAACGGATGCCCCCGCGAGAAGCTGTACTTGCCGCTGGCGTACCTCGCATCCAGCAGCCCGCGCTGGGCATCGCTCAGGGCCTTCAGCGGCGCCTCGCCGGCCTTGATGTTGCGGAAGGTGGCCGTCATCAGCGCCTGCGTCGAAAGGCTGTCCACGCTCCAGTGCGAGACGAGCAGGCCCTTCGCGCCCGCGTACATGAACGCGCGCGTCAGCCCGGCGAATCCCTCGCCGTTGTTCGCCTGGGCGGTTTCCCCGGCGGTGTTGCACGCCGAAAGGGCGACGAGGTCCGCGTTCAGCTCCAGGTCCTCGATGACCTCCTTCATGGTCAGCATGCCGTCTTCGCCTTTGAGGTCGCCGACGAGGGAGAGCGCCAGCGCCGGCTGGCCGCGCATCTTCACGGGAGCGCGCGCATGCACGTTGGCGGCCGACTCGGCCGGCGGCTCGGCGGCGGGAACGAACTCGCCCCCGAGGAAGCCGTGCGTCGCGAAAAGGATGAAGCGCGCCGACTTCAGGTCCCCGCCCTTCGCGGAGGCCTCCTGCGCGCCCGGACCGATGAACAGGTTGTTGTCGCCGCCCAGGATCTTGGAGATTTCGCGCGCCTCGTCGGCCGTCTCCTTCAGCTGCGGAATGTCCGGACGCCCGTCGCGCGCGCGCGGAACGGACGCCCCAAGCGCCTCGAGGATGGCCATCGTGGGCGGCGAGATCGGCTTGCCCGGCACCGGGGTGAACTCCGGATCGGCGAACGCGACCAGCTCGCGCACCGGCAGCGCGCTCTTCTTCGGATACACGCGCTGGGAGGTCAGCGTGGAAAGGCTCGGCAGGTAGGAAAAGCGGTACGTCTTGCCGAGGTAATCCAGGCGCTCGTATTCGCCCAGGAACGGCCGGTCGGGCGAGCCGTCGCTCGCCTGCCTGGCGCCGAGGAAGGCGCGCTCGTCCTCGGCCCCGAAGCGGCGCACCAGGAATTCCAGCGGCGCCGTGTTGAGCGGGCCGTCGGGGACCACGATGATCTTGGAGTGGCCCGTGAGCACGTCGTCGACCGGCGCGATCAGGTCGCGGTACAGCGAGTTGAGCGTGCGCGGATCGACCTCGCGCAGGAACAGCACCGACTCTCCGCCGGCGACCTTCTCGATCGAGCGGCGCACGCCGTAGATGCGCTTGCCGATGTCCTCGCGCTTCGTCGGGGTCACGACCATCTTCAGACGCTCGCGGCTGATGGCGAAGATCACCGTCTCCTGCGGCAGGAGCACGTACGTCAGCAGCGCCTCTTCGGGCCGCAGGAGCTTCTGCTGGAGGTCCTCGACCGTCACCGGGCGCGGGTTGGTGAGCTCCATGAAACGCGGATAGCGCTGCAGCAGCTGGCCCTCGACGACGGCGAGCTCCCGCACCGAGCTGTCAAGCTGCGCCCCGAGATCGGCGCGCCGCTGGTCGGTCTGGGGCTGGTTGAGCGGGACGGTCACGATCGCCTGCCGCAGGCCGTCGATGCGGTCCTGCAGCGCCTGGCGGCGCGAGCGCAGCGCGACGAAGGCGGGCTCGGCGGAGAAGCGCTCGACGTCGGCAAGACGCATCATCTCCGTGAAGATCCGGCTCTGGTTGCGCGAGGCGATCTCCAGGATCTGGCGGTCGTAGCCGTCCTTCGGATGGTCGCGGTGCATGCGCAGCAGCAGCTTGATCGTCTCGAGGTAGATGTTGCCGAACTGGCCCATGAAAGCCTGGCGCGTGTCTTCCGACAGGCCGCGGGTGCGCACGTAGAGAAAATCCAGCGCGTCGATGGCGTCCCGATAGAAAGGCAGCGCCTCGCGGTCGCGGCCGCGCTTGGAGAGGGCGAAGCCCAGCCGGCTCGCGTTGAGCAGCAGGATGCGCGGGTTGCCTGCCTTGCGCGAAACGTCCACCGCCCGCCGGTAGGTCTGCTCGGCCTCGACGATCTTGCCCTGGCGGTCGAGCGACACCGCGAGCGTCGTCAGCGTGCCTGCCGTATCAGGGTGCAGCGAGCCCAGGCTGTTCTCGAGGACCGACAGCGCGCGCCTCTGGAGCGGCTCGGCCTCCTGGTGCTTGCCGCTCTGGTCGAGCAGCGCGCCCAGGTTGTTGAGCGTCGCCGCGAGCGCCGGGTGTTCGGGCCCCAGCGCGTTTTCCTGCACGGAAAGCGCGCGGCGGTACAGGTCCTCGGTTTCGCTGAACACGCGGATCTGGTCCTTGGTGCGCGCGCGAAGCTCCGAGGGTGCGAGCTGCTCGTCCTTGCCCTGCTCGAAGAGCACGTTCGCCAGGTTGTTGAGGCTAGTGGCGGTGTCGGGATGCGCGCGCCCCAGGACCTTCTCGCGGATGGCGAGCGCGCGCCGGTGCGCCGCCTCGGCTTCCACGAACCGGCCCTGCAGGTACAGCACGTTGCCCAGGTTGGAGATGCTGGTCGCCGTCAGCGGATGCTCCGCGCCGACGCTCTTTTCGTGGATCGAGACGACCCTTTGCTGCAGGCTCTCGGCCTCGCGGTACTGGCCCTTGGCGACCAGCTCCTCGGCCTGCGCGGCCAGTTGCTGGGGATTGTCGCCTGCGCTGGCGGCAACGCTCGCCGACGCGCCGAACTTGCCCTGAGAGTCGAGCACGCGTCCGAGGTTGGACATCGTCGTGGCGGTGTCGGGATGCTCGTTGCCGCGCTGCTTGCGCAGGATCGCGAGCGAGCGCTGCAGCAGCAGCTCGGCGCCGCGATAGTCTCCTGTCTTCTCCAGCACCAGCGCCAGGTTGTTGAGGGCCGACGCGGCCTGGACCGAATCCGGGCCGCTGCGCTCCTCGTAGATCGACAGCACCTGCCGGAACTGCGTCTCGGCCTCGGCATAACGGCCCTGCTTGAACAACGCCGACCCGAGGACCGAGTGGCTGGCGGCCGTGTTGCCGTGGGCGGCGCCGAAAAGCCTGAGGGCCTGCTCGAGCAGGCGCTCGCCGGCCTGCTGCGCGCCCGCGTAGTCGGCCTTGGCGAGCAGCGCTTCGGCCTGGTCCGCGAGGTCTTCCCAGGCCTGGACCTCGGCGGCAGGCGCGGCCGGCCGGCTCTGCTGGGGCACTGGCTTGGAGCCGGGAACGGGCTTCGGAACGGCCTTCGGCGCCTGCGCGTACGCGCCGGACCCGATCGCGATGGCCCCTGCCAGCGCGAGCGCGGAGCCGGCCAACCGGACCCCTCTGGACACTTCGGGAAGGCGCGTTTTCATCGCGCCCGATTATAGGCGCGCGGACACTCGTAATCGGAGGCCGGGCGCCCTGGATTTACGCCGGCGTCAAAAATGCACGTTGCGGCGCTGCTTAACGTCTCGTGAGGGCGATCAGGATGCTGCAGGGAGCGGTGTCGATGAGGGTCTTGCCGACCGAGCCGCGCCACCAGCGCGCCGCCCAGGACGCTTCCTGCTCGTGGCCGACGATGATGAGGTCGATCTTGAGGTCGACGGCGAGACGGCTGATCTCCTCCACCGGCTCGCCCACCGAAAGGTGCCCGGCCGCCTGGTAGCCCTGCTGCCTGAGCTGCTCGATGCCCTCGTCGAGAACCTCCTGCGCGCGCTTCTTCTCGTCCTCCATCAATTCCTCGGGCAGGAAGCCCTCGGTGAGGAACATGCTGGAAGGCATGCCGGCAACCGCCAGCAGGTGCGTCTCGGCCTTGGTGAAAGACGCGATCTCGGCGCAGGAAAGCAGTGCCGTCTTGCCCTCGCGCGAGCCGTTGTAAGCGAGCAGGATCTTGCGGATCATCCTCCCTCCTCCTGAGGTCACTTCGCGGGCAAGCTTGCCCCAAATGCCACATGGCGTCAAACACTTCCAAGCCACCCTGAAAGCGATGTCAGGTGCCCGCCGACGCCTGCGGACGGCCACGGTTACAATGGCCGCCCTTCGAAAGCCCCGGCTTTCAAGACCGCCTTTTCAGAGACCCGATGGAGATCCGCGCATGAACGCCCCGGCGAAACAGAAGACCGCAAAACCGCAATTCGCCTGGAGCGACCCGCTGCTCCTCGACCAGCAGCTCACGGAGCAGGAACGCATGGTCCGCCACGCGGCGGCGGCCTATTGCCGCGACAAGCTGCAGCCGCGGATCCTCGAGGCGTTCCGCCACGAGAAGACCGACCCGGCGATCTTTCGCGAGATGGGCGAGCTCGGCCTGCTGGGGCCCACGATTCCCGCGGAGTTCGGCGGCGCGGGCCTGAACTACGTCTCCTACGGGCTGATCGCGCGCGAAGTCGAGCGCGTCGACTCCGGTTACCGCTCGATGATGAGCGTGCAGAGCTCGCTGGTGATGGTGCCGATCTACGAGTTCGGCAGCCCTGAGCAGAAGAAGAAGTACCTGCCCAAGCTGGGCAAGGGCGAGCTCATCGGCTGCTTCGGCCTGACCGAGCCGAGCTACGGCTCGGATCCGCAGAGCATGATCACCCGCGCGAAGAAGGTGGACGGCGGCTACAGCCTCTCGGGCGCGAAGATGTGGATCAGCAATTCGCCGATCGCCGACCTTTTCATGATCTGGGCGAAGACCGAGGACGACGTAATCCGCGGCTTCCTGATCGAGAAAGGCACCAAGGGTCTTTCCGCGCCGGTCATTCACGGCAAGGTGGGATTGCGCGCGTCGATCACCGGCGAGGTGGTGATGGACAACGCGTTCGTGCCGGAAGAGAACCTGCTGCCCGGCGTGAAGGGACTGAAGGGACCGTTCACCTGCCTGAACTCCGCGCGCTACGGCATCGCCTGGGGCGCTTTGGGCGCCGCCGAGGATTGCTGGCACCGCTCGCGCCAGTACGTCCTGGATCGCCATCAGTTCGGCCGGCCGCTCGCCGCGAACCAGCTGATCCAGAAGAAGCTCGCCGACATGCAGACCGAGATCACCATCGGCCTCCAGGGCTGCCTGCGGTTCGGACGCATGAAGGACGAGGGCACGGACACGCCAGAGCTCACGTCGATCTTCAAGCGCAACTCCACCGGCAAGGCGCTCGACATCGCGCGCCTGGCGCGCGACATGATGGGCGGGAACGGCATCTCGGACGAGTTCGCAGTGGCCCGCCACATGGTCAATCTCGAAGTCGTGAACACGTACGAAGGCACGCACGACATCCACGCACTGATCCTCGGCCGTGCCCAGACAGGCATCCAGGCGTTCTCGTAAGAAGGGGGAAGCCTACGGTTCCCCCTCAAACCCCTTCCCCAACCAAAAACGGTGCAAGTGGTGCCTGGGGAGCGAGCAGTACATCCGCTACCACGACGAGGAATGGGGCGTCCCGGTGCACGACGACCGGCGCCTGTTCGAGTTCCTGGTCCTGGAGGGAGCGCAGGCCGGGCTGTCGTGGTCGACGATCCTCAACAAGCGCGCCGGCTATCGGAAGGCCTTCGCGGCCTTCGACGCGCGCAAGGTCGCGCGCTTCACCTCCCGTGACGCCGCCCGGCTGATGGGCGATCCCGGCATCGTCCGGAACCGCCTGAAGATCGCGTCAGCAATCTCCAACGCCGCGGCGTTCCTCGAGGTGCAGCGCGAGTTCGGCTCGTTCGACGCCTACCTGCGCGATTTCTTCTCCGCCCTGCCCGTGCCTCCCCGCCGCAGGCGCGGCGAGCCGATCCCCGCCCGGACCGCCGACTCCGACGCGTTGAGCAAGGACCTGCGCTCGCGCGGGTTCCGATTTGTCGGAACGACGATCTGCTATGCTTTTATGCAGGCCGTTGGCCTGGTCGACGATCACGTCCCGGAATGTTTCCGGTATGCTGGTCCGGCCGGCACCAGGAAGGTGCCCACGAAGGAACCGGGACGATGAAGCACGTGCGTATGCTGGCCGCCCTCACCTGCGGGCTCCTGGCGCTGCTGGCGGCCCCCGCCTCCGCGCAGCAGCAGCACAACGGCGACCAGGACGCCGTGATCCTCGTCGCGTCGCCGGGCCTGCGCGACGCCGACTACCGCCAGACCGTCGTGGTCGCGGTCCCGATCGAGAACGACCGCTACCTGGGCGTCATCGTCAACCGCCCGACCCGCAGGACGCTCTCCAGCCTGTTCCCCGAGCACCAGCCCTCCAAGAAGGTCTCCGAGCCGGTGTTCTTCGGCGGCCCCATGTCCCGCGGAGCGGTGGTGGCGCTGGTCAAGTCGGAGAAGGAGCCGGGGCGCGGCGCCATCGGGCTCACCAAGGACATGTACCTCGCGATGACGGTCAACGTGGTCGACCGCATCATCGAGGAGACGCCCAACGAGGCGCGCTACTACGTCGGCTACATCGTCTGGAGGCCGGGCGAGCTTCGCGCCGAGATCGACCGCAAGCTCTGGAGCGTCTCGAACGCGACTCCCGACATCGTCTTCCGCAAGGATCCGTCGGGCCTGTGGGAAGAGCTCTCGCGCCTCTCCCGCGCGATCACCGCCTCGCTGGAGCTTCCCGCCGTCCGCTAGCTAGTGCGGGTTGAGCGCGATCTCCGCCGGCACGTTCGCCGGCCGCGCGTCGGGAACACCGGCAAGACACCACTGGCCATTGGGCGTCCGGTAGAGGACGTTCGCGGCCCGAAGCTTCTCGATCTCCATCACGATCTCGCGGCCGTCCGCGCTGCCGAGCGCTTCCATGATCTCGATGAAGTACTTCGGGCCGGACTCGAGGCATTCGCGCACGGTCTTGCGCGAGGCGCCCTTCGCCCGGATCTTTCCAGCACATTGGGATCCTAAGCTTAGAATTCCACGTGGACAAGTTGTCGCG
>JADMIO011406709.1_pt1 | contig 116609 bp, 100 predicted proteins | sample 8958161 | NCBI WGS metagenome assembly JADMIO01 (sample SAMN16585339, study PRJNA669376) | soil metagenome | isolation source: Crop rotation soil | place: USA: Cullars Rotation, Alabama | collected 2011 | reverse complement strand
CCGCGACTTCAAGTCACGTGAATTCCAAGCTTCGGATCCCACTGTGCTGGAAAGCCGCCGATATGTACTCAGACCTGGAGCTGGACGTGTATTGGCGCGAGCCCCCCACCGCCGAAGAGCGCCGCCACGCCGCGCTGGCCTGCGGCGCCGAGCACGTGGAAGTGCACCCCTACGAAGAGGAAGAGTGGGCCGAAGAAATTTCGGTCGGCGGCGTTAAGGTCACCACCAGCACCTTTTTGTTGCGCACGCTGGAGCGCTACCTGGGGCAGGTGGCCGTGGCCGGCGACCCGGCCGTGCTGGCGCAGATCCGCCTCTATGCCGTGCAGCACGCGCAGACGCTCTTTGGTGATGAGGGGCTGGTGGCCAACTGGCGCGAGCGCGCCAACGCTTACCCTGAGTCGCTGACGCGCACCATGCTGTTTCAAAACCTGGCCTTTGAGGGCTTTGGCGCCGCCGAAGACGCGCTGGCCGCCCGCGACGATATTGTGGTGCTCTACCACGTGCTAACTCAGGTGACCGAGCAGGTGCTGGGCGCGCTGTGCGGCCTGAACCGGCTCTACTTACCCAACCCCAGCTTCAAGCACGCCGCCGAGCTGATCGACGAGATGCAGTACAAGCCGCATGATCTGCTCGGGCGCCTCAAAGGCGTGTTCCGCCGTCCCCCGCGCGACGGCGTGGCCGAGCTGCATAGTCTCATCGGCGAGGTCTACGACCTGGTGGAGGCGCGCGTGCCTGGCTTTGACACGCGGCCCTACCGCGAGCGCCTGGCCTACCGCCGGCCGCTCTGGCCGCCCCTCCATACCGCTGATTGATTCGGCGCGCGATGCTGTCCGTGCGCTAGCTCTGCGTGCCCGGTTTCCCCACCGTTGGACTGCACCCGTCTCGCATGACTGTCATTTCGAACCCCCTCAGGTCAGCGGTCTTAACATTGCCCACAAGGGGTGAGAAATCTCGGCCGATTGCGAATCGACCCGATACCTCTCCGGTCTGTCGCGTTTCACATCTGATGGCGCTAGCTAGACGCTTGATGTAGTTAGGATGTTCGATTAGTAGCGAGATAGGGCGTTCAGTTAAACGCCCCTACGAGCGTCTGCTTTATTTTGGCTAGCGCCGGATTCTTTCGTGCAGTTCTCTGCCCTGTGTCAGCATTACGCGCCCCGCGCATTTGCCGTTAAGATACCGCCCATGAAAACCGTCACCGTCTCCACCCCCGCCTCCACCGCCAACCTTGGCGCCGGCTTCGACTGCCTGGCGCTGGCCCTCAACCACCGCAATATCATCGAACTCACTGACACCGGCGCGGGCGCCGGCCTGGAGATCACCGCCGAGGGCGAGGGCGCCAACCGCGTGCCCCTGGACGAGCGCAACCTGATCTACCGCGCCGCCGCCAAAGTATTTGAATATATGAGGAAAGGCCCCGCTGGCCGCCTGCTGTTGCGCTCGGTAAACACCATCCCGCTCGGCTCGGGCATGGGCTCCTCCGCTGCCACCGTCGTGGGCGGGTTGGTGGCCGCCAACGTGCTGGTGGGCGCCGGCCTGACCCGGGAGCAGATTTTGGAGATGGCCACTGAAATGGAAGGCCACCCCGACAACGCCGCCGCGGCGCTCTACGGCGGCCTGACGCTGGTCAGTGCCCCGCATGGCGGCGGCGAGCCGCATGTGCGCGCGCTGGCGGTGCCGCCCATGCAGGTGGTCATTGCGCTGCCAGAGGTGCGCCTGAGCACCGCCGAGGCGCGCGCGGCGCTGCCCGCGCAGGTGCCACTAACCGACGCCGTGTTCAACATTGGCCATGCGCTCTTTACGGTGCAGGCGCTGACCACCGGCGACGAGGTGCTGTTGAGCTGGGCGCTGGATGACCGGCTGCACCAGCCTTACCGCCAGAAGCTGATCCCTGGCTTTCAGGCCGTAGCCGCCGCCGCCAGGCAGGCCGGGGCCAGCGCCGTGGCGCTCTCCGGCGCGGGGCCGTCACTCGTGGCGTTCGCGGCCGGCCAACACGCCGCCATTGCCGCGGCCATGCAGGCCGCCTTTGCCAGTGTGAGCTTGCCCGCGCGCACGTTTGTGTTGGACGTGGATGCGCGCGGCGCGGAGGTGGTAACAGAGGGCGGCTGAGGGGACTCAAAGGCCTCAGCGGCAGAGCGGGCCTGAAGGGGTCTAGGGGGTCTAAAGTGTTTTAGCGCGGTGCGTGGTTGGCCCAGCGCAGGGTGGGTAGCGCGGCGTGACACCTATGGCCCTCTCCAGAACATGGGACTCGACGCTGCCTCGCGTAGGGGCGTTCTAATGAACGCCCCGCGCCAGCTACAATGGAATCGCAATTATCAAAATCAGCAACAGCGGTAGGAGTTGGACAGAGCTATCCACAGCAGCTTTGATTTCTCACCCGCTTGCAGGCGGCGCTAGATCAAGCCGACTTAGGCGGGTTCGAAATGACATGGAAGGTTCATTAAGCCTTCGCCCGAAGACCCAACGCTCAAGCTACCTCCCACTTTCTATAGCAGCGCCCCACGTTCGGGATGCGCCGGCCGCGCCACGAAACCGCCACCTCCGCGCGTGCTGACGGTTGTTCTTAACCCCCCGGTTGTTAAATCAGCAGGGCCGCCAGCTTCATCCCGCCCGAAGCCGTCGGCCCTGTTCTTCTGCACTTCCAATCAACAATCAACAATCAGCAATCAAAAATCTTCAATCCACTTTTCACGGCGCGCCATACACAATCTTGTACACGACCCCATTCACATAATCCGTCACGTACAACGCCCCATCCGGCCCCACCGTCACATCCGTCGCGCGGCCCAGCGGCAAATCAAGAAACCATGAGTTCACCGCGCGGTAGCCGCCCGCGCCATCGGGCGTGAGCTGCACCCGCACCACGCCATGCTCGGGGTGGTCGGGCAGCAGATACAGTGAGCCGGTGATGGCCACGAAGGCATTGTCAAAATAAGCCGTTGGAAATTGCGTGCCATGATAAAACGCCAGCCCGTTGGCCGAGGTGTGCGCCGTGAAGGTCGCCACGGCCGGCTCGGTCTGGGCGCAGGCTGCGTTCACCAGCCCGGTCCAGCAGTCGGGCCAGCCATAGTCCGCGCCGGCGTGGATTACGTTCAGCTCTTCGCGCGGCAGGTCGAGGCCCAGGTCATCGCGGCCATTGTCGGTGGCAAATAGGTCGCCCACCGCGTTGTAGGCTAGGTCATACGGATTGCGCAGCCCGGTGGCGTAAATGCTAAAGTCGGTGCCGTTGGGCTTGAAGCGCAAGATCGTGCCGTTGCGGGCGTCGCGCTCGGCGCAGTGGTCGCAGGTAGTGCCCTGGCCCAGGTAAATGTAGCCGTCTGGCCCCAGCACCAGGCCGTCGTTCTGGTGCAGGCCGTAAGACGGCAGCCCGCTGATCACGTTAGCCCGGCGGTCAGCCCGGCCGTCGCCGTCGCGGTCCCACACCACATCCACCGCGCCGTTGTAAGAGACGTAGAGCCGATCCTGAATCCACAGCAGGCCCAGCGGCACGGGCAGATCGGTGGCAAATACCCGGGCCGGCGCGGCGCGGCCATCACCATCGGTATCGGTCAGGGTGTAGACCGCGCCCTGCGCCGAGGCCACATACAGCCGGCCATCGGGGCCAAAGGTCAAGCTGCTGGGGGCGGGCACGGCGCCATAGGTGATGAGCGAAAAGCCTGGCTCAAGATTGCCGACCTCCACCACCGTGTTGGTTGGGATGGTGGGCGACGGCGTGGCGCTGGGCCGCGGCGTGGCCGACGGGGCCCGCGCGGGGGCGGCGGTGCGGGTGCTGCTGGGGCGGGGCGCGGCGCTGGGCCGCGTGGTGGCCACCATGGCGGCGGGTGTGGCCGTATCAACCGGGCGCGGGGTCACGCGGGTGGCCGGCGCGCACGCCGCGGCGACCAGCGCCAGGCTGAGCAGCAGCGCCGCCGCGAACCGGTGGACTGTTTTGGCTGGAGCGGGCACGCGCTGAGTTTACCGCGTTCTGCTGAAACGCATGAATGAAAACAGCGCGGGGCAGGGGTCTACCGAAACCCTGCGCCCGCGCTGATCCACCGCCTTACCTGCCAGGCGGAGGCCCTACCTAGACACCACTACGCGTACCAATCCTCACACCGTTGAAAGCTGAGCTGAACACCCTGACTTATACCAATACGTCACCACGGCTACCGTGCATCTCACCGCGTCCTTCGCGGTTGCCCAGTTAATCCCCGGCCTACGCTTCGGCTCGGCGGCGCCTACGTGCGCCTGCGTACCGAGCGGCAGTGCGCTTAGAACGGCCGGGGCGTGATCAGCAAGAAAAAGAGCACCAGGGTGGCCAGCCCCAGCAGCCGCCGCGGCCAATCGAGCGGGGTGATGTCGTTCAGCGGCTCGGGGTGGCGCAGCCCGGTGATCAGGGCAAAGATGGCCCAGGTCAGCCAGCCGCTCCAAATGGTCAGCCCGGCCGCCACCAGCATCACAAAGCTCACCAGCGCCACCGGCCGCGCATACTTGCCCAGCACGGCGTAGGCAATGTGCCCGCCGTCGAGCTGGCCCATGGGCAGCAGATTGATGCCCGTGATCAGCAGGCCAAACCAGGCCGCGATGGCGATGGGGCTGAGGGCGATGGCCTGCCCGGCCGCGTGCGGCAAGAAGATGGCCGTCAGCGCGCGCAGCAGCAGCGAACTGCCCATGCTTTGCACATCGCCGGTGGGCGCCGTCAGCTCTGACCCCAGCAGGCCAATGACCATCAGCGGCAGGGCCACGATGAAGCCGGCCAGCGGGCCGGCCAGGCCCACATCAAACAGGGCCTTGCGGTTCTCCACCGGGCTCTTCAGCTGTATGAACGCGCCGAAAGTGCCCAGCCCAAACGGCACCGGGATGAAGTAGGGCAGAGTTACCTGCACGCCGTGCAGGCGCGCCGCCACATAGTGCCCCATCTCATGCACACCCAAGATGCCCAGCAGCGTGGCCGCGAACGGGAAGCCGGCGACAAACACCGGCCACAGCCGCGCCAGGTTGCCGTTGAAGGCCGCCCGCAGCGCCGGCCCCACGTTCACATCGGCAAAGCCCGCGCCGACAATCAGGGTCGTGATCAGCGTGGCCAGCAGCAGCACCACATTGATGAGCACGTTCTGGCGCATGGCGCCGACCACGCCGCGCTGGGCGACGACGATGTCGCTCTGGCCGTCGCGGCGCAGCACGGGCGTATAGCCCAGGCTCTTGAAGCGCTCGCGCAGCGTGCCATAGACGTTTTCGGCTTCGCCCGCCAGGCGGCCAATAAAGATGATGGCGTCGCCGCGCTCGGCGGTGCGCACATCGGCAACCGTGAACAATCCCTCGACCGCCTGACGCAGGCGGCCGACTAAATCAACTTGCTGTTGGTAGCGCGTTTCGTAGGTAAACACCTTCGTCCGCTCCATCCGCCGGCCCGTGGGCTCACAGCGGCGCATTTCTAAAATAGCACGCCGGGTCTAAATCAGCCTGTCAGCTAACCTACCTTTAGCCCACCGTCGTGCCGCCGGCTGACATGGCTTTCGTCAGCCGCCGGTTTTCTGCGCTTTTACAAGCTCTTACGAGCGAGAGTCGCCGGCAGAATGATTATCCATTTAGCGCGTAAGAACCACATTAGACCGTGATAAATCAGCAATGAGCAGTTTTTCAAGCGTGGGCAGCGCTGAACGTATCGCAGCCGCGTGCCAGCAGCACAACCTAGTCACGGCTGGGCCGTGGCTAGCGAGTGATGGACACTTCGGATTGGTTGGTGATAGAACCTTATCTTCAGCAATCCAGCCTTTGGGAGGGTATATGCCGAACCAGGATCGAACAGCCTCATCAGGCGGGTCTGATGAGACCAGTGGGGCTTCGCACGATCAGCAAGAAGCTGCGCGCCGCGTAGCTGAAGACACGCGGGAGAGTAGGGAATTTATTCGCGAAGCGAGTGAAGGCCGCCGGCAAGCCAGCGAGCTTGAACGTCAGAATGGCGAGGCGCTGCGCGTAGCGGCGGAGGCCTTGCGGGTTGCGGCTGAAGAACTCCGGCAGGCCGCCGAACAGAACCGCCTCGCTGCGGACGAACTTCGCCAATTTACAGCGGACCACAAAAAGGCCCTGGCAGATGTGTTAGCAGCCATGCGGGCCATGCGCGCGGAGCCAGATGCTCGGACCGACGGCGTCTGAAGCCGTTACGCACTTGGCCGCGCTGAAATCGGCCACAGGCGAGCGTAGCGCATAACGGTCGACGGCGTATCAAGTCAATCCACGATTTGCGGCCCGTAGAACAAACTGCCTTCCAACTGAAAATGTGATCGCCAGCGATATACTTTTTGTAGGACAAAGTGTTACCCCTGGATCAAGCCGTCTGCGATCAGCACCCAATACTTGAGCTTCCGTCCGGCCGTACCGATTTCTGATCGTTGAACAATACCCGATCGTTCGGGCCGGGCTCCAATTCATTTACATTTCCAATATGCGCCGGCGCCCTTGGGCGAAGGCGCCAACGGACCAGACGCCTGGCTTGCGCTCACCCGTGCGCGCTGAGACCTGGTAACCCTGGTCATTCGTCGGCCTGAGCAGCCCGGCCTTGAATTACTGCCGCAGATCCGCGGCGCCTATGCCGATCTGCCGGTGCTGGTGTTGACAACTTTTGGTGAAGAACAGATCGGTAGGCGGATGAGGTTCGCAGTGTCGTCGGCCGCGCTGACCCATTCGCCAATCTGGCCGTTGTCAGCCAGATCCTTTTTTGTGCCCACAGCTGCCTCATCGTTAATTCGGCTCGACGCCAGCGGGCAGAGGTTATTGGCCCGAGTCTTGCAGGCGAGCCGGGCGAGAACAACTATGACCGTCCGGCAGACTCCTCCCCAACGATCCATATTGCTGGTCGCGCTCGTGCCGGCACTGGCTGTCGCAGCCGTTTGGGGCGTCGATGTCGTGGTTATGTATGGCAGCCCGCCAGCCCTCGACAACTTTGCGATGGTCTTCTTGATCAGCGAACTGGTGATCAGTGCGCTCGTTTGGGCCTATCGCCGCGTACCGTTTCTCGGACCAGAGCGAGAGCCACTCGTTGCCTTTATTTTGCCGGCCGTGGCGCTCGCGGTTGTCTACCTGCTGCTCATCGCCTTTGCCTGTCACACCGCCATCCCGCTCCCAGTATTGTCAGGCCAATGCTCCTGATTGTGACTTGGCCAGGCGGCCGTGACAGCCGCCCGCCGCGCCGGAACACCCACGCTGGCAGGTGCGCGCTTAGGGCTAGATAGACGGCCGGCGTTCGAACGCGAGGGCCCTTTCCGCGCACAGAGCCCGCCGACCGCCATTGAGCGAGCTCGGTTTCGCAGCCCGGCGCCCGCCTCCAGCCCCATTGACGCCGCCGTGCCCCCGGCCTTACACTCCCCTCGCAGGGGCAACACCCACTCCCACCCGCCCGAGGCTCAGCCATGACCGTCGAATTTGGTTTCCGCGTCAGCCAGTTTCAGCCGCCGCCCGGCGCCGACCCGCGCACCTACTATGACCGCATCTTGCCCCAGCTCTCTGAGCACTTCACGGGGGTGTGGATCGAAGACCACCTGATGTTTGGCGACAGCCCCTTTCTGGAGTCGTGGGCGCTGATGGCCTACCTGGCCGGCGCGTACCCGCGCTTCACCTATGGGCACATGGTGGTTTGCCAGAGCTTTCGCAACCCCGGCCTGCTGGCCAAGATGGGCGCCAGCCTGCACGCGCTGACCAACGGCAAGTTTGTCATGAGCCTGGGCGCGGGCTGGCACCAGCCCGAGTACGACGCCTACAACTTCGACTTCGCCACCCCTGGCGCGCGCGTCGAGCAGCTGGCCGAGACCATTGAGATCGTCCGCGCCATGTGGACGCAAGCCCCCGCGACCTATATCGGCAAGCACTACAAAGTGGAGAATGCCTACTGCGCGCCGCGCCCTGACCCGCTGCCGCGCATCCTGGTCGGCACCGGGCGGCCGCGGGCGCTGGCCGTCACCGCGCGCCTGGCCGACGCCTGGAACTACGACCATGGCCCCAACTACCTGCCCGCGCTCGAAATCCTTAAAGCCGAGTGTGCCAAACAGGGCCGCGACTTCAGCCAGATGTGGCTGACGCTGACCGGCAGCGTGCGCTTCCCGCAGGACCTGAGCAGCTACGAGAAGCCGCAGCACCCGCAGTTTGGTCCCACCCCGGCGGATGCCATTGAGCAGCTCAAGCCCTACATTGCGCTGGGCATCCGCAGCTTCCCGCTGGTCTTTGCCGACCTGTACACCCTGCAAAAGTTTGATGCTGAGGTCGCGCCGGTGTTGGCCGCGCTATAAATCGTGTGGCTGCCCCTCACCGATGGTGCGGGCGGGTGTCGTGGATGGATCCGTTGAGTACGGCGGGCCGTAGGGTACAACAGAGCCGCTGAGTACAGCGGGGTCAAGCGTCCGCTCGCCTCCCCGTAAGACTTCGTTAAGGCAAATGGGATATAACTATCCCTGTCCCAGTATCGGTAGTTCCCCTCCAAGGAGCCCCACATGTCTAACAATTCATCTGCCACCACCGACACCCTCACGCTGGGCGGCGGCTGCTTCTGGTGCTTAGAGGCCGTCTTCGTGCGGCTGCGCGGCGTCACCCGCGTCGTCTCTGGCTATGCCGGCGGGCGGGTGGTGAACCCCAGCTACGAGGCCGTCTGCGAAGGCACCACCGGCCACGCCGAAGTGGTGCAGGTCACCTACGACCCGGCCGTCATCAACCTGAAGACGCTGCTGGAAGTCTTCTTCACCACCCACGACCCGACCACGCTCAACCGCCAGGGCAACGACGTCGGCCCGCAGTATCGCTCGGCCATCTTCTACACCTCGCCCGCGCAAAAGGCCGCCGCCGAGGCTGTCATCGCCGACCTGACTGCCCAGCGCATTTGGCCCGACCCCATCGTCACTGAGGTGTCGCCTTTGTCGGTTTTCTATCCGGCGGAGGACTACCACCAGGGCTACTACGAGGCCAATAGTTGGCAGCCCTACTGCCGCGTCGTCGTCGCGCCCAAGGTGGCCAAGCTGCGCAAGCACTACATGGAGATGCTCAAGTAGTCTTATAGAACTAGGGGACGATTGCGCTTTAAGTCAGTAACCTGACAACCCGCACTGGTGCGTGCTGGTTGGTCGCAGCCGTAGTCAGAGAGCAGACGAAAAAAACACAGGGTGATGAGCAGCTAGGCTGCTCATCACCCTGTGTTTTTTTCGTGAGTTTTTCGTGATTGGGCAGATACAGGCTCTCACCGCAATTGATGGTGTTGCGGCAGAGTCCCCAAGCGTCGCGACGTCCCGCGAGTCCTTAGCTCTTCACCGCCCGCGTCGCCAGATAGAGCGGCAGGTAGCGCGCCAGCGGGTGGTCGCGCATGGTGTCTTCATACAGGTCAACCAGCTGCAGGCCGGCTGCCAGCTGCCCGCCGATTTGGTCGGTCAGGCTGTGGCTCCACTCCAGCGGCACGCGGCGCTCCATCTGCTGCGCCAGCAAGTCTTTGGGCATGTGCTCCAGGTCGCTATAGGGCAGCGGGTGGCGCACCAGCAGCTCCCCGCGCTCCACGGCGGCAAAGTCAAAGATATACATGGCCGGGTTCATAAACCCCGCCAGCAAATGCCCGCCGCGCCGCAGTACCCGCGCCGCCTCGGCCCACACCGGCCGCACCTCCGGCACAAACAGATTCGAAACCGGATGCACGATCAGGTCAAAGCTGGCGTCGGCCAGCGCTGTGAGCGCGCGCATGTCGCCTTCAATCGTCGTCAGCGCCAGCCCTTCGCGCTCGGCCACCGCCCGGTCGCCGGCCAGCTGCTTGGGCGAGTTGTCGTAGACCGTCACGTTCGCGCCGGCGGCTGCCAGCACCGGCCCCTGCTGCCCGCCGCCGCTGGCCAGGCACAGCACGTCGGCCCCGCGCAGGTTCGCCGGGAACCACGTGCGCGGGACCGGCTTTTGCTCGGTCAGCACAATCGACCACTCGCCGCGCCGCGCCGCCGCGATGATCTCGGGCGTGACCGGCAGCGTCCAGGTGTTGCCGGTCTCCGCTTGGTAATCCCAGGCGCGGCGGTTGAAGTCACGAATGTCCATCGTCTTGTTCTGTCCTCACTGCCCCTGGCCGCGGATGATGCCGCACCGTCCCCTCCCCTGTGGCGGCGCGACACACCTCCGTTCTAACGCAGCAGTATGCGCCGGCACGGGGGAGGGTTAGGGTGGGGGCCATCTCCGTCGGTTGCAACGCTTACTACCGCGACGTGACGCTGTGCAGCCCCTTGCTGGCCGTGTTCATCGCCGTCGCCTGGAAGTAGGTGCGCAAGAACGCCTCGGGGTCCGCGTCGAGCAGCGCCAGAGCGTCTTCGGCTTCGGTCCACGGCGGCAGTGGGCTTTCGCCGTAGCCCATCCGCGCCGCAATGATGCTCAGCCGGAACAAGCCCAGCCCCTCGGCCGCGTCATCGGCGGCGCGCTCCTCGGCGTAGTTTGCCAGGTCGGCGGCCAGGCACGCGCGTAGCTGCCGGAGTAAGTTCTGCCGCGCCGCGTAATCGGGATACTGGTTCAGCATCTCGGCCAGGTTGGTCTCACGCAAGTGCAGCGCATAAGCCAGCGCGCGGCGGCGCAAGCGGCCCAGGTCCAACAGCGTGCGCTCGACACTCAGCTTCAGTTCCGCCGGCACACTTGCCAAAATTTTATCGCCCAGCGCCAGCGCCTCACCGAAGGCCTCGGCGGCCAGCTGCGCGCGCAGCTGAATGTCCTCGCGCAGCCACGGATCATCCTCCGTGTAATACTCATAAGCGCGCAAGAAAATGGTGTGGCGCGTGCTGCACCAGCTGGGCGTGCGGCACGGCATCCCGCGGATGCGGCTGGCGCTCAGCGCGTGGTCGACGCGGCTGCGGCCAATCTGGCGCACATACCAGGCCACGTCCCACGGAAACAGCTCCATGCCGCGGCTGGTCAGCTGCCAGAAGCGCTGCATCGCCGCCCCGGCCGCGCCATATGGGGCGGCCAGCGCTGCCAGCGCCTCGGCCTCGCTGATAGTGGGGTTCGCCAGGAACAGCGCCGTCATGCGCAAGTTCGGGTCCTCGCGGTCGGGGTCTAGGCCGTAATACTCCTTGATGCCGGTCACCCCCGGCGCAGCGGCAATGGCCTGCAAGCCGCGCAGCGTGACCAGCGGGTGGGCCAGATGCAGCAGCGGCTCCTGCTCCTCGCATGGGCCGCTCAGCCAATACTCCACGATCACCGGCACGCCGTGGTCTTGCGCCAGGGCGGCGGTGTTCTTCACCCAGCGGTCAGCCGGCTGCGCGCCCATCACCTCGGCCACATTGCAGTGAATGGCCAGACCGAAGAGCTGGGGGTCCAGGTGCGGCACGCAGGCGTAGACCTGCCCGGCGCTTAGCTCCCACGGTTCCCACCACAGCCGGCCCTCTGGGCGGTGGCGCTGCCAGGCCTGCGCCAGCCCGGTCAGCCACTGCGGCAGCCGCTCGTGCAGCGGCTTTCCCAAACAGCGCGGGCACGGCCCAAACTCGCTGCACAGCCAGGCATCTTGGTCATAGGTGTAGACCAAAATGTCATCCACCGCTGGAAAGTCCGCGGCGAACTGGTCGAGCAGCAGCTGGTAGCGCGTGAGCACATCCGGGTCGCTGATGCAGTTGGGCGGGCCATCGCCGTAGCGCATGTGGTTGTTGTAGGGCGCGCCGAAGTGAAAAATCGTGCGCAGCCCCAGCCGATGACAGGCCGCCGAGCGCTCGGCAATGTCTTGCCGGCGGGCAGCGCGGCGCTCAGGCGTGGGGTCGCAGTTCAGCGGCACCACCTGCGGATAGCGCGCGGCCAGCGCCGGCGGCAGCTCGATCACATCTTCCAGGTTGAGCACTTCATCATCCGGCCGCGGCCCCCAGGCGATGTTGACCTGAATGGTGTTAAACCCCGCGTCTTTCAGGCGCTGGAGATTGGCGTCGCTCCACGGCACCACGCGCCAATACTTAAACGGCTCGGCCGAGTTGGGGTTGCCCAACTGGCCCACGCGCACTTGAAATGGATGTGATTGAGGAGGTGTGGGCATGGATGTTGATCGCTTAGCTGGGGGGTGATAGGCGTCCGCAGAGAATGACCGATAGACGGTAAAGCTCGTTTGTTAAAGTCAATCGTCGGCCGCCAGCGCGAGAATGGCCTGCTTCATCGCCGCGTTGACCGCCGTCAGTGTTTCCAGATACGCCAGGATCGCCCGCGCCGCGGCCGGCGTCTCGGCATACCCACCGGCCAGTGCCGGCAGTTGCGCGGCCAGGGCCGGGTGCCGCTGTTCCACCCGGCGCGTGTTATTAAACGGATCGCGCCGCGCGCCGGCCGCCGGGTGCGTCGCATCGCACACTTCAATCAGCGCGTTCAAGGCATAGCCCTGCACCCAGCGCGTGGCCGTCAGCTTCTCGCCGCGCCGGTAGCGGCCCAACCCCACATACAAATTGCTGAGCACATCGTCTACCATCGCTTCCAGCGCGCGCGGCGCGGGTACCGGCTCATCTGGCCGCTGATAGTCCGCCAGGCTGAAGCCCGGCGCCTGCCAAACCACCCAGCTGGCCGCCCCGCCAATGCCGGCCAGCTCCGGCGGCTCGAACACCGCCATCTCGCAGAACACGCCGTCGGCATACAGCAGCCGGTAGCCATCGGCCGTGTTGCGCGCCACATACGCCACTGGCGCCACGCGCGTCAGCCAGTCGAGATCGGACAGATACGCCGCCTTGTGGCCCGTTGCCACAATCGCAAAGAAGTCCAGGTCCGAATACTGATCCATGCGCGCCCGCTCCGCCCCGGATGATCCCAAGGCCAGCAGCGCCAGACCATGCGGTGTGGCGGCGAGGGAGGCAGCGATGGCGTCGAGGCGGGTGAGGGCGAGGGTGATGTGGCCCATAGGGTGGATTGTAAGGGCAAAAGAAAAAGAAACAGAAAGAGAAAAAGGTGAAACGCGGGCGCAATCAAACGATGTGCTGCAATTGGCTAGCCGCACTATGCGCTCGCGGCTTCTCCCATTAGCTCCTGCCAAAATGCCTGCGCCCGCTCCAGTGTGTCAGAGTCCCACGGCTCGCTCGCGTCCGGCATGATCGCTGCCATCCCTGCCGGCCATAGGCCACCGAGCGGAGCGGTTGTTAGTGCCGCCACCTGCTCATACCGTTGCAGGCGTTTGGTGCGGCTGGCGGTCTTGAGCAATTGGCGGAAGGCAGTCAGATAGACCTGATCATAGATCGCCAGATAATGGCTTTGGGCCTTCTCGCCATAGATCGACAACTGGCGAATGACAAAGTAAAAACGCCATAAGTCATAGATGCTATACAACAGGCGCAGATCCACGGCTGTTTGATAGTTTGGGTCGGTCGCCGCAGCCATGCGGCGCGTTTGCTGCCAGTTGTAATTAATACTGAACCACGCCGCATAACGCTCGCCGTCACCGGCGCGGGCCTCTGATGTGGCTAGGGCCCGCGCCTGGGTGCGGGCTAATTGCCCCGCCCGGTCGTACACAATCTGCCCAGTGCGCAACCAGCGCCGCACTTGCTCAACTTGCCACTGCGGGCGCTCCGCTATCGGCTCTTCCAACAAGGCAGCCAGATCCGCCGTCGCCACAAAGATCACATCGGTCAGCCGCTGCTCGATGGTGGTCAGCGCCACGCTTAACGGCACTGCCGCTTTACGGATAACCACGATGAGATCATAGTCACTAGCCGGCGTCAGTGCGCCACTGCCGGTCGAGCCGATGGTCAGCAGTCCCTCCACGGCTGGGTGTGCCGCCAGTCGCGCCATGACTGCCGCGAGCGATGTGTTGGCAGTGGCGGCCGCCCTTGGTAGCGCCTGCTGCTTCAGGCCTTCGTTTGCTGTCCATGTCCAGGGCTCACCAAGTTCATCCCGCGCAATCGCAATCAAACGACCGGCATGATCGTTCAGCCATGCCGCCGAATCGTGCGCCTGCTGTAAATACACCTGCACCAGCTCGCCCTCACGCGCCGCCACCGCCGGCGCCAGCCGCAGCAGTGTCACCGCCGCATCGCGCACGCGGACCAGCCAGGGCAGGGCGCTGATCTCGGCGGCTGTCAGGCGCTGCCGCTGACTATACCCACGCAGGAACGCCGTCGCCACCGGCCACGGATCGACACCCTCCCACCAGCGCAGCGTGTATTTCAGCGCCGAGGCCACATCCAGCGCGCGCCAGTCTGGCCCAGCGAATTCAAAGTCGAGCACGCCTGTCAGGCGGCCGTCCGTCACCAGCGTGTTGCTCGGGTCAAAGTCGCGGTGAATCACTTGGCGAGGCAGTCTCACATCTGCGCCTGTGCTGAAGTCAAGCAAAGCGGCATTTTCATTCTGCCACCAGCCCAGCAAAGCCACGTTCTCCGGCGTCTGCGCCAACCCGGTCGTTTCAAGTGTCAGCGTTGCCAGCGCGGCGTGCTGCCGCAGCACCGTGGCACATGGCGGCAGGCTGGGGGTCAGCGGGCTGGTGTAGCGCGCCAGCGCCTGGTGCAGCGCCCCCAATGCCGCGCCCATCGCCTCGACCTCGGCCAACTGCGAAGTGTCCACCGGCCGCCCCGGCAGATAAGGCATCAGCGCCGCCCAGCCGTCGGGCGTGGCCAGCAGTGCTTCGCCAGCGCGCGTGGGCACGGCCGCCGGCACGGCAAAGGGCAGCGCCTGCGCACCTAGCCAGGTCAGCAGCGCCTGCTCATAGCGCAGCGCCGCCTCACCCTGGCGCAAATAAGTTTTGAAAATAAATTCACCCGCACCGGTGCGCACCCCCACGGCACGGTTGTTGCGCCCCTGCGCCGGCAGCGCAAACACCGTCACCGGCGGCGTGAGGTCGTACGCGGTCAGCCAATCGGCTACCTCACTCATACCCATCACCTTTAACTAAACACCGCCGGCCTGTTATCCAGCCGGCGGTGTTAAATATTGCCTTCGAACTCCCCTTTTTCTCTTTCTCTTTCTTTTTCTTTGCCCTTGCTTTTACAGCCTGGGCAGCACAATGCTCTCTTGCTTCTGATACTTCCCCTTCTTGTCCGCATACGAGATCAAGCACTCCTCATCGCCCTCAAAGAACAGCACCTGGGCGATGCCCTCATTGCTGTACACCTTGGCCGGCAGCGGCGTGGTGTTGCTGATCTCCAGCGTCACATAGCCTTCCCACTCGGGCTCGAAGGGCGTCACATTCACAATCAGCCCGCAGCGCGCATACGATGACTTGCCCAGGCAGATCGTCAGCACGCCGCGCGGGATGCGAAAGTATTCCACCGTGCGCGCCAGCACAAACGAGTTCGGCGGGATAATGCACACGTCGCCGACGAAGTCGACCATGCTCTTGGGGTCAAAGGCCTTGGGGTCCACCACCGCCGAGAACACATTCGTGAAGATTTTGTATTCGTTGGCCACGCGGATGTCGTAGCCATACGACGACACGCCATACGAGATCACCCCGGCGCGCACCTGCCCGGCTTCGTACGGCTCAATCATCCGCTGCTCGCGCGCCATCTTCGTAATCCAGTGATCGGGTTTGAGGCCCATGCGTGGCTCCTGATTAGGCTAAGTAAATTCGTATCATCTAGGCGTCGCGCACGACGGGGTTACGCAGCGCGCCGATGCCTTCAATGTGCACTTCGGCCACGTCGCCGGGGTTCAGCGGGGCCCCGCCGGCCGGCGAGCCCATGAGGATCAGGTCGCCGGCGTTGAGCGTCATGGCTGCCGAGAGAAAAGCAATCACCTGCGGCACGGTGAAGAGCATGTCGTGGGTGGTGGCCATCTGCCGGGTCACGCCGTTCACGCTGCCGCCAATGACCAGCTCGGTGGGGTCGGCATGCGTGGCCACGGCCGGCCCCAGCGGCAAAAAGGTGTCAAAGTTGCCGGCCCGCAGCCAGCTTTGGTCTACCGCGGCCACATCGTGCGCCAGGATGGTGTTGGCGCAGGTGTAGCCCAGCACGTGCCGCGGCGCGTCTTCCGGCGTGATCCAGCGGCCGGGCTTGCCAATGATGACCGCCAGGTTGGCCCCGGGCAGCACCTCGCTGGTGTTGGCCGGCAGGCGGATGGGCTGGCCCGCGCCGGTGAGGGCGCTGGGGGCCATCAGGCTTACCTGCGGCAGGTCAGGCGCGGGCAGGTTCAGCTCGCGCAGCCGGTCAAGAAAATTAATATTCAGCGCCAGGATCTTGCTGGGCGTGCAGGGCGGCAGCAGCGTCACCTCGGCCAGCTGCGCCACGGGCGCGCCGCGCGCAAAGTCGCCGTAAATATCGCCGGTGATGCTGCCGATGACCTCCCCCTCCAAGTGGCCATACTGGACGGCGTTGTCTTTTTGATACCGGACCAGGTACATGCGTCTCGCTGTCTAGTTGTCGATCGAGTTGAAGGGTGAATGTGGAAGCCGCCGTATCTTACCATCAAAGCCCAGCCGCCCGCAGCACCCGCGCTGCCCATCTATCGCGAGCTTTCACCAGCCAGGCGCTAAAACGCTTTATACCGCCTATACCCTTCCTCTTGAGTCCCCCAGCGCAGCGAAGTCCCCCGCCTTGCGCGCCCAAGCCAGGTCATACTCCACCTGCCAGGGCTGCACCGTCACCGCCTCCAGCGGATACTCGGCCAGCAGCTTGGCAAACGCCGGCCGGCTGAAGGTCTTGCCTGGCATGAGCATCGCGTCCAAACCGATGCGGTTGGTCACCACCAGCACGCCGCCGGGCCGCAGCACACGCAGGCACTCACGCAGCGTGGCGCGCGCCTCCGGCAGAAACTCCAGCGCCTCCAGGCAGGTCACAGCATCAAAGGCGTCTGCCGCAAAGGGCAGCGCGTCGGCCGGGGCCTGCACCCAGGCGGCGCGCTCGGGCCAGGGCGCCAGGTGCGGCTGGCCGTGCCGCAGCATGGGGGCCGAGGCGTCCAGCGTGGTGACGGTGCCATCAAAGGCAATCTGCGGCAGCAGCGTGCGCGCCAGCCGGCTGGTGCCGCCGGCCACATCCAGCACGCGCGGCGCTTCCACCTCGGCCAGCGCCAGCGTGAGCGGCAGGCCGAGCGTGTCGGTCTCTACCTGCGGATCAAAGTGCTTAGTGCGGTCATAGCGCGGGGCAAAGCGGTCATACAGCGCTACCACCACGCGCGCCCCCAGGTGCGTGCCCTCGGCCACCACCAGCTGCCAATACAGCAGCGCGGCTGTCAGGGTCACGCCCAGCGCCAGCAGCAGCCAGCCCAGCAGTGAAATAGCCGTCCCCGCCTATTGCACCCAGCGCCAGCTGCCCACATCCAGCAGCGCGTCGGCCTCGATCTCGATCAGCATATCTGGATCGATCAGCGCCGCTACCTGCACCATGGTGGTCACCGGGCGATACAGGTCAAAGTACTCACCGTGCACGCGGCCAATCGCCTCCCACTGGCTGATGTCAGTCACGTACATGCGTGTGCGCACCACATCTTTGAGGTTGGCGTTGGCCAGGTTGAGCGCCCGCTGCAAATTTTCCATGGCCTGAATGGTCTGCGCGCGCGGGTCGCCTACGCCCACCACCTTGCCGTCAGGCCCAATGCCCGTCGTGCCGGCCACGTATACCGTCTTGTCGATCTGCACCACGCGCGAATAGCCGACGATGGGCTCCCACGGGGCGCCCGATGAGTAATTAATGCGGGTCATGCTGGCTCCAGTTCAGAGAATAAATAAAATGGCCGGCGCGGGCCTCAGCCGTTCGGCCCGGTTTCGGCGGCGCGCTGGGCTTGGGCGTCGGCCTCGGCCAGATGCTGCTGGCGCGTGGCAAAGGCGGTGGCATAGGCGCGGTCATATTGCTCGGCCAGGCTGCCCAGGTACTGGCCAAAGCCCTCCCACACCTGCGCCATGCGGTTGCGCTCCTGCGTCAGCTCGGCATCGGCCTGGCCTTTGCGCACCCGCCGCAGCGACCGCCAGATGTGCGTGGGGCTGGCCGCCACCTGCCGGGCCAGCTGCGTCAGCGGGCTGATGCCGGCCGAATTCAGCGTGTGCGCCAGCGCCTGCCGCGCAATTTGCGCCGTGGCCGGCTGGTCGAGGTGACCGGCCTCCAGCATGTAGTCGAGCAGGAAGGCCCGGTGCCAATAGTAGCTTAGTTTGTCGGTCGCCTCTTTGATGGTTAAGAAGTACAGCACCTTCTTCGAGACGCGCTTGATCAGCGACCACAGCAGCGTGATGGGCAGGAGCAAGCAGCCGGATAGCCAGTTCTCATCCCCCTGCAGCGCGGCGCGCACCTCCGGCGAGAGCACTCGCCCGGCGCGGAAGGCAATGGCCGGGGCCATGTTGTTTTCAAAAAAGCGTTCAAAGACGGAGTCGAGAAACGGAATGGGGATCAGCAGCGACAGCCCAGCGAAGGTGGCATCGGCGTAAATGGCCCAATCAAAGCTGGTCTTGGCCGGGGGCGGGGCGGCGGCGAGCGGCGCGGGTGGCGGCGTGTTCGTCGTCATGGGTAGATATTCTATCGTGCGCCGTTGACTCTGCAAGCTCGCCCCTGGCGTTTTCAAAGATAACCCTACTGCGCCTCGCCCCGCTGACGCCTCAGACCCCCACTGCTGTCATTTCGAATCCCCACCAGCCAGTGGTCTCAATTCGACCTCGGAGGGAGTGACTGGCAGGGCGTTTCGCCGGCAACCGCCCAAGCGCGTACGCGAGTAGCGGTGTTGATATACTTCCGGCATCATGCTTAGCGCCGCTACTCCGTATGGCTGACCAGACCCCGCCACCCGAGCAAACCGCCGCGCGCCCCAAAGCGCCTGACGTGCGCGCCGACGCCATCATGACTGAGGCCGCCCGCGCCATCCTGCGCTTTCACGCCGAGCGCGCCCACGCCCAGCTCGACGACGCCCGCGCCGGCGACAAACCCCAGGCGGTGCACAAGCTGCGCGTGGCGGTCCGCCGCCAGCGCGCCGCGCTGAAGCTGTTTGGTCCCTACTTCAAGCCCAAGGCCCTGCGTCCGCTGCGGCGCGGTCTCAAAACGCTGGCCGGCCGGCTGGGCGCGGTGCGCGATTTAGATGTGGCCCTCGACGCGGCCCGCCAGTATCAGGCCAGCCTCAGCCTGGACGAGGCGGCCGCCTTTGACCCGCTGCTCATGGCCTGGGCAGCCGAGCGCGCCGCCGCTCAGACCAGGCTGCTCAAGCATCTGGAGAGCCGGTCGTTCAAGCGCCTGAACGACCGGCTGGATCAATTTCTAGACACGCCGGGCGCCGGTGAGCGGCGCGCAGTTGACGGCACCGAGCCTGTGAGCGTGCCGGCTGCACTGCCGGCGCAGTTGTGGCAGCTGTACGGCGGCCTGCGCGCCTTTGCGCCGCTGCTGGCCGGCGCCGGGGTCGCGCAGCTGCACGCGCTGCGTATCGCCGGCAAGCACCTGCGCGACGCGCTGGAATTCTTCGCGCCCGTGCTGGGGCCGCGCCTCGCGCCGGTGCTCCTGCCGGTCGTGGCCCTGCAAGACCACCTGGGCGAGCTGCATGATGTGGCCGTGCGCCTCGATCGGCTGGCGGCGTTTCAGCAGCGCCGGCACCCGCGCGCGCCCAAGCCCGCCCGCCGCGCCGTGGCCGCCTACGCCGCGCAGCAGCAGGCCCGCCTCGACGAGCTCTGCCGCACCGCCACGCGCCCGTTTAAGCACTTGACCGGCCGCGCCTTCCGTCAGGCGCTGGGTCAGGCCGCCGCCTACCTTTAGCCGCGGCGCTCGCTGCCCACGCACCGCATCACCCGCTCACAACCCGCGCTAAAGCACAGTAGTCCCCTCATTCCCCCTGGTCCCACTCCCCTCCAGCGCAGCCTCCTCCCCTTCGTCCACCGTCCGAAACTGCCGCCGGTACAGCCGCGCATACATCCCCTCGCGCGCCATCAGCTCGGCGTGCGTGCCCAGCTCGATCAGCCGCCCCGCCTCCAGCACGGCGATCCGGTTGGCGCGGTGGATGGTCGACAGCCGGTGGGCGATCATCACCGTCGTGCGGCTTTGCATCAGCCGCTCCAGCGCTTCCTGTACCAGCCCTTCTGATTCTGAGTCCAGGCTCGACGTGGCCTCATCCAGCAGCAGGATGCGCGGGTCTTTCAGCAGCGCGCGGGCAATGGCCATGCGCTGGCGCTGCCCGCCGCTGAGCTTCACGCCCTTCTCACCCACCAGCGTGTCATAGCCCTGCGGCAGCCGGCTGATAAACTCCTCCGCGTTGGCGGCGCGGGCCGCCGCGGTCAATTGCGCCTCGCTGGCGTCCAGCAGGCCATAGCGCAGGTTGTCGCGCACCGTGCCGCTGAAAAGCTGTGTCTCTTGCGGCACCATGCCGATCTGCGCCCGCAGCGAGGCCAGCGTCACCCCGCGCAGGTCGTGGCCATCCACCCGCACGGCCCCGGCCGTGGGGTCATAAAAGCGGGGGATCAGATTAAAGAGCGTGGTCTTGCCCGCGCCGCTCGGCCCGACCAGCGCCAGCGCCTCGCCCGGTTGAATTTCTAAATTGATCTCATGCAGCACGGTCGTGGGCGCCTCGCCCGCCGCCGGCGCATACGCGAACGACACGTTGTCGAAGGTGATGCGCCCGCTCACCGGCGGCAGGGCCGTCGCAGCCGGTGCGTCACGCACCTCCGGCACTTCATCGAGCAGCTCAAACACGCGCCGCGAAGCCCCCAGCGCCTCTTGCAGCTGCCCATAAATGCCCGAAAACGATCCCAGCGCCCCGGCGATATTGATGCCGTAGACCAGAAACGCAATTAGCGCGCCGGCCGATAGTCGCCCGGCCAGCACCTCGCGCCCGCCAAACCACAGCACCCCCGCCAGCGCCGCAAACCCCAAAAAAGTCAGCAACGGGCCAAAAGCCGCGCGCACGCGTGTCAGCCGCATGATGGCGCCAAAGGCCTGTTCCATCTGCTGGGCGTAACGCTGGGCCTCGTAGGGCTCGCGGGTGAAGGCCTTCACCACCCGCACGCCGCTCAGGGCTTCTTCGGCCATGGCCGTGCCGTCGGCCAGCTGGTCTTGCACCGTGGTCGACAGCCGCCGCATCTGCGCGCCAAAGACCGCGCCGGCCGCCACCAGCAGCGGCGCCAGCACCAGGATGAAGAGCGTCAGCCGCCAGTTGAGCACCAGCATCAGCACCAGCGACCCGGCGAAGGTGATGGCCTGGCCCAGCGCTTGCGTCAGGTTATTGGTCAGGGCGCTGCGCACCAGCGTCACATCCGACGAAAGCCGCGACACCAGCTCGCCCACGCGCCGGTCACTGAAGAAGCGCAAGCTCAGTTGGTGCAGGTGCGTGTAGGCCTGCCGGCGCAGGTCGACCACAATCCGCTCGCCCACATAAGCCAGCGTGTAGTTTTGCAGAAAGTAGAAGATCGAGCGGATGAAAAACGTGGCGATCAGCAGCACGGTGATGCGGTTGAGCTCGCCGCGGTTGCCCTGGGTGAGCACCGCGTCAACCAGGTTTTGCATGATCCACGGAAAAACCAGCCCCAGCGCCGCCCCCAGCACCAGCCCCACCGTGGCCACGCCCAGCCAGCCGCGATACGGCCGCAGATAGGCCAGCAGCCGCCGCACCTCGCCGGCCGTGGGCGGCGTGCGTGGTCCGTCTGACGCCGGCGCGCCCCTCCGCGCCCCGCCTCGAAAAGCAGCAAACATAGCTCACCTCACCTAATTGGTTACCCGAAAGTATAACGCCCGCCAGGCCCGCCTGGCCGGAATCAAAAAGCGGCGCGGTCAGCCTCAGCCAACCACGCCGCCTGCCTTGTTTCTGGCTATTCTTGGCCGTTCGTTTTACTGCCCCAAGCTCACCGGCAGATAGTACTGAGCGCGCGGCACCAGCACAAACAAACTCGGATAGCGGATCCCCGCTGGCCCGTCGCCGGTGAACATCCGCCCCACCACCTTATAGGTATGCGTCCCTGGCTGCATTTGCATCAACACGGTGTCGGTCATCGAGGCGTCCAGCCCGTCGTGGCCATCGGGATAGCTGTTGATGTAGCGTGACGTGCTGGCGATGGGGTTGGTGCCATCGATGCTTAGGCCAAAGGCGGCCTCATACGAGTGCTCTTGATCAATCAGGCCAACGCTGGCCGTGCCGCTCATAAACACCCAGCTTTCGCGGGCCACGCTGAGTGAGCAGCCGGCCAGCTCGGTGAAGCTGTCCGCGCTCAGCGATGTAAACGCCGGGCCCAGTTTGGCGCAGGCCTGCGCGTAGGCGCTATCAAACGGCACATACAGCGCCACCAGCCCGGCGCCCGCCATGCGGGCCGTGGCCGGGTCAGCGCTGTCGCGCCGGAACATCAGCTTGAACTCGTGCAAGCCCGGCGTCACGGTGAAGGGCCGGCTGGCCGCCACTGTCGCATCCACGCCGTCGCCGGTGTTGGTGTACACATTCGTGTAGCGCACGCCCGTGCTGCTGCTGATGACGCCGTCCATGACGATCATGTGCTCCGACTCATACGGCGCGGTGTAGGGCGACTCAAGCAGCATCCACGCGTCGGCGCTGGTCCACACCAGTCCGGGGCGGGGCACCTCCAGCGAGCACTTCACGGTGGGGGTCAGGTTATTGGTGTTGTTGACCCACAGGCCGCTAGACTGCTCGGCGCAGATTTGCAGGTCGGTGCTGTCGGCCACGAACAGCACGCTGATGCTGGGGTCGATCAGCTCCACCGTGCCGGTGCCTTCGCTGCGCTTCACCAGCAGCGCAAAGGCGTGATAGCCGGCCGTGACCGTATACATGCTGGTGATGCCCACATTGCGGTCGGTGCCGTCGCCCAGCGGCAGCACCGTGTTGTCTGGGAAGGCATCCACAAACCGCTCGGTGCGTGGGTCGCCGGTGCCGCTGTTATAGTCCACCCGGAAGTTGGCCTCGTAGCTCTGGCCAGCACCGGCCAGCCCTACGCTGGCACTGGCCAGCACGATGACCGTGCCGCTGGTGTCGACCACCAGGTTGCAGCCGACTGCCGACACAAACGTAGCGGAGGCCGTGGTGAAGGTGCCGTCATAGGTCTGGCCGCAGCTCCATAGATATTTGCTGTTGAAGCTGATTGGCGGCGAGCCGCCGGTGACATCTGGGCCGGGCGGCTCGGCAGCGGCCGGCTGGGCGGCCAGGCCAGGCGCCAGCAGCAGCGCGGCCAGCGCCACCCCATGCACCAGTTTGACAATGATCGAACGAGCAGAACGCATGAGTCGGCTCCTTGGGAGTCGGCACACACCAATGACGAGCGCGGACGCAGTGCCGGCCAACCGGCGGCGCGTGATTATGCCACAAGCAGCGGCCTAAGGACCCACGCTCAACGGCATAAAGGTGCTGGCCCCCGGCACCAGCACAAACAGCACCGGGAAGCGCATCCGCACCTCGGCTGCTGGGTCGCCAGACTGGCGCTTGGCCAACAGGTTGAAGGTGTGCGGTCCCTGCGTCACCGGCAGGAGCAGCGCATCCGCCATGGAGGCGTCGAGCCCATCGCCGCTGTTGGGGTAGCTGTTCACATAGCGGCTGGTGGGGTTCTCCGGAAACAGCCCGTCCAGGCCGAGGCTGAAGACGCCCTCGTAGGGTTGCAGCGCATCGTTGAGCCCCACGCTGCTGGTGCTGCTGATGAACGCCCACGTGTCGGCCGGGGCGTCCAGTTGGCAGCTGACCACGGCCGCGTGGTTGTCACCGTCCAGGTCTATCAGGGCGCCGCCGCGTTCAGCGCACACGTTGGCATACGGGCTGTGGTCGGGCACGTACAGCGCCGCCAGTGTGGCATTCTGCATGCGCACGGTGCTCGTGCCGCTCTGCCGCCGCAGCGTGTGCGTGAAGGTATAGGTGCCGGGCGTGGTCACGCTGAACACCGCCGTGTTGGCCACGGCGACATCGATGCCGTCGTTGCTGATCGTGCCCGGCGTGCTGGCGCTCGTGTACACATCGGTGTAGCGGATGCTCTGGCTCTCGCTGCTGGGGCCGGTCATCACCAGTTGGTTGGCGGCTTCATAGGGTGGATCGCTGGGCGCATCTAGCCGCAGCCAGCCGTCGGCGCTCACAAACACCACACCTGGCCCCGGCACGGTCAGCGCGCAGTGCGCCGTGGGGATCGTGCCCGCCGTGTTGTTTGGATATGAGCCGCCGGGCTGGTCGCCGCAGCTGAGCAGGTCGAGCCCGGGCGGCAGGAACAGCACGGCAATGCTGGCGTCGATGGCTTCCATTTCCACATTCACGTCCGAGCTTTCGTTGCGTTTCCACATGAAGTCAAAGGTGTGCGCACCCGCGGTCAACGTATACATCGCCGTGATCGCCACATTGCGGTCGGTGCCGTCGCCGTTGGTCTGCAGGGCGCTGTCGGGGTACACATCCACGGTGCGCTCGGTTACCGGGTCGCCGGTCACGCCGGTGTTGTGGTCCACCCGGAAGGCGGCCTCATAGTGGTCGGTAACATCCGCTAGGCCCAGGCTGGCGGTGGCGATGACCAATGCGCGCCCCGGCTGATCGGTGACGAAGGTGCACGATTGCAGGCTCTGGTAGCTGCCGAAGGTGGACAAGTTGTCACCGTCTTTGTTGGCCCCGCAGGCGCGCAGGCGGGTGTTGTCGGCGAACTCCACCGAGTTGCCATTGCCCAGGCTGGGGCCGGGCGGCTGGGGGGCGGCGGCGCTGCGCCCTGGCGTCAGCAGCGTCAGGGCGATCATCACAGGCAGCAGGCGGCGTAAGGCGGCGGTTTGCATCTGGGGTTAATCCTTCTTGGCCAAGGCGACCAGCGGATGATCGAGCGGGGGGATTATGTCACAGCCGCCCGACAACGCGAACAGCATAGCACTGGCAGCGCAACCACAGCGTTGCGCCCGCGCCGCGCCGCCCCATTTGTCATCTGTGACCGCTTTCAGTAAACTGTGCCGCCGGCGCTGTCTTCCCCAACTCACCCGCATAGGATGGTTGTCGATGCAACGACTTATCTCGGCCAGTCGCTTTCTCATTATTATTCCCTCCGCCGGCGCGTTTGTAGCCGCCACGGCCCTGCTGATCTATGGCGCCATCGAGATCGTGCAGCTCATCGCCGAGACCCTGACCCACGGCGTCACCAGCAAGGGCGCCAAGGCCCTGGCCCTGGCCTTCATTGAAGTGACCGACCTGTTCCTGCTGGGAACGGTGCTCTACATCATTGCGCTCGGCCTGTACGAGCTGTTTGTGGATGATCAGCTGCCCACGCCCGCCTGGCTGCAAATTCACGACCTGGACGACCTGAAGAACAAGCTGGCCGGCGTGGTCATCCTGGTGATGGGCGTGCTCTTCTTGGGGCAGGTGGTCACCTGGGACGGCCAGCGCGACCTGCTGCCTTACGGCGCGGCCATCGCCCTGGTGATCGCGGCGCTGACCTACTTCCTCAGCCAGCGCGGCAAGAAAGCCAAAACCGCCGAGAAGGATGACGCGCACTAGCGCGGCCCGATCGAGTCTGAGGGGAAACGACCATGCCACCCTACCGCATCGCCGCTTCCGCGCTGCTGCGCGCCCCCGCCGCCCGCGTCTACGCCACCCTGGCTGATTACCACGATGGCCACCAGCGCATCTTGCCGCGCCCGCCGTTTGTGGCGCTGGCCGTGGAGCAGGGCGGGGTGGGCGCCGGCACCGTGGTCAACTTTCAAATGAAGGTGGCCGGTCAAACACGCAGCTTCCACTCGATCATCAGCGAGCCCGAGCCAGGCCGCGTGCTGGTCGAAGCCGACGCGCGGGCCGGCACCGTGACCACCTTCCGCGTCGAGCCGCGCGAGAATGGGGCGGCCGCCTTCGTAACCATCGAGACCGACACCCCCGTGCGCGCCGGTCTGGCCGGCCAGCTAGAAGGCTGGCTGGCCGCCCAGGTGTTGCGGCCGGTCTATATCCAAGAGCTGAAGCTGCTGGAGCAGGTGGCCAACAGTCAATAGGCCACCTGCGGCCCGCCTCCCGGCCAACCGGCCGCGCTGGGGTGCTAACGCTTTCGTCCCGCCCTGGCGCAGCTCCCCTGTGCGCTCCGGCGCACTTGGCCCGCCGCTCGCGCTCCATTTGCCCTCCATCGTGACCTCACTACAATACACGCCACACATGCCAGCGCTTGATTGGGACCGCGTCTATCATCAGATCGTCAACGACAATTGGACGTTGTTGGCGGCCTTTGCCTGGAAACACTACACCGACTTCGGCCGCGGCGCCGTCATCGTGCGCGTGGACGACCTGGTGCAAGACGCCCCCGGCACCAGCGAGCTGGAGGTGCAGGTGTCCTATCTGCCTGGCCCCAGCGCCGCCCAGCTCACCGCCGACACGGCCGAATTCATCGCCGAGTATGACCCGCGCAGCGAAGTCGTCATCCTCTTCACCGGGCTCGACTCGGGCGGCAACCTGGCCTACCGCTGCAAAACCGGCGATGGCCCCGTGCCGCCCGACGCCTTTCGTCTCTACGGCGCCCAGCTCGAGCGCCATCAGTGGCGCCTGCACTAACCCCGCTGACCGGCAGCGCCTGCTTGGGCTGCTGCTTGCCATCACCCAAACTGCCCGCCGCGCGTAGGGGCGCAGCATGCTGCGCCCGTGACAGATAATCAATCTAACCTTAACCGCTTGCGTTGACCCATCCCCTGGTCTCCGCTGCTCTCCTGACCGCTGGCCGCCGGCATCCGTTACCAAATCGCCTGCCAGCGCATATAATTACCCACATGGAACATATCGTCGCCAAACTAGACGAGCTGGCCGAACTACGCGCCGCCGCCGAAATCACCCGCCTCGACTACGAGGCCAAGAAGGCCGAAATTCTCAAAGTCATCCAGGCTGAGCTCGACGCCCTCGACGCCGAATATCAGCCGCTGCTCACCACCGCCACCGAACGCGCCGACGCCCTCGAAGCCGAAATCCGCGCCGACGTGCTCGAAGCCGGCGGCAGCGTGCGCGGCAGCCAGCTCCACGCCGTCTTCACCCGCGGCCGCGTCTCCTGGGATACCCGGGGCCTCGAAGCCTACGCCGAAGACCACCCCGAAGTGCAAGACTATCGCCGCCAGGGCGAGCCCAGCGTCAGCCTGCGCCAACTGAAGTAGATTGAGAGCCTCATGACCCTCGAACGCGTCGACTATAAAGGCTGGCACAACTGCTGGCACCTGACCGATGGCGGCATCGACCTGATCGTCACCGCCGACGTCGGCCCGCGCATCATTCGCTGCGCCTGGCAGACCGGACCCAACCTGTTCGTAGAATTTCCCGATCACGCCGGCCAGACCGGCGGCGACACCTGGCGGCTGTATGGCGGCCATCGCTTCTGGCTTGCCCCCGAGGCCCAGCCGCGCACCTACCTGCCCGACAACAGCCCGCTGGCCGTCACCCCCAGCGCCGATGGCCAGGGGCTGACCCTGGTGCAGCCCACCGATGCCACCGGCCTGCAAAAAGACCTGACCCTCACCCTCGGCCCCAAGCCCGGCATGGCCCTGGTGACGCACGGCGTGACCAACCACGGCCTGTGGCCGGTGGAGCTGGCCCCCTGGGCGCTCTCGGCCATGGCTGCCGGCGGCGTGGCCGTGCTGCCGCTGCCCCCGCGCGGACCGCACCCTGAGAACCTGCTGCCCACCAGCAGCCTGATCCTCTGGCCCTACACCAACCTGGGCGACCCGCGCTACACCTTTGGCTACGGCCATGTGCTGCTGCGCGGCGAGCCCAACCAGTTCGAGCCGCAGAAGCTGGGCGCCAGCGTGCCCGATGGCTGGGCGGCCTACGCCCTGCATGACGTGCTCTTCGTCAAGCGCTTTGTGCCGCAGCCCGGCGCGGCCTATGGCGACCTGGGCGCACATGTGGAGCTGTTCACCGACGGCCTGATGCTAGAGCTGGAAAGTGTGGGCCCGGTGGCGCGCGTGGCGCCCGGCCAACGCCTGACCTACCGTGAGCAGTGGGCGCTCTTCGCCGAAGTGCCGCGGCCCCTCACCGACGCCGATGCCGCCGAGTTCGTGGCCCCGCGCGCCGGCCACGTGCCGCCGCCGCCCGCCTAAGCGTCTGCAGCCCATCCTTTAAATCAGACCGGGCCAGGTGAATGACTCTCACCTGGCCCGGTCCATTATTCTCAGCTTTTCTATCTGCTCACCGGCTGGCTATAACGGCCGCCAGCGGCAGAACGCCGTATACGCCGCGCCAGTCCCCCGCCGGTTACTTCGCCCAATCCCGCACGCCATCGACGGCCTGCTCAAAAGCCCGCAGCTCGCGCAGCACTTCTCGATCGGTGGCCGTGTCCTGCACCCGGCGGCCGGCATTGCCCCAGGCTGAGAGCACCCTGAACCAATTGTTGGGTTGCTCCTTGGCGAATGTGAAGCCGGCCTTGGTCAGCTTTTCAATATTGCCGATGTTCTGGGTGATGTCGCGCGCGGCCTTCTGAATGCCCTCATTGAAGCGCGCCGGGGTCGGGTCGGCCTTCACCTGCGTAATGAACGCCTCCGCGCTGTCGCAGGCCGACTCAATCAGGTCCATCAAGTTGTCGGCCATCACCGCCAGCGGCTTGCGCCCGGCCAGGCTCGATTTGGCTGTGGCCGCCGCCGTCTTCAGCGAGGAGTCAATCGACTTGAGCTGCGTCTTGAGCACCGCAATGCCCTTTTGATAGGCCACCTTGTCGGCGCCGGGCGGCTCTTTGCCCACCGTGGCCTCCAGCACCTTCAGATAGTTGACCTTCAGCGGCTGATAGGCGGTGACGGCCGCCACAAACGCCTTGTAGTGATTGGGGTCCAGGCCGATTTTCTTGGCCGCCGCCTCATCAATTTTCTTGAGGGCGCCGTCAATGCCGGCCTTGCGGCGGAAGAAACTGGTCACGTCGGCGCTGGGCTTCTTCACCTTGGCCGTCGTCTCGAATAGGCGCTTGGCCTGCTTCCATTTTTCTGAATAAGTGGGCATGGTCCGTTTCCTGAATATGGATTGGGTGGTTGCGCTTGCGCAGGGACAATCTTAGGCCGTTTTTTATTTTCGGCCAGTGTCCGCGGCTGCTCACCCGCCCGCCTTTACGCCGCCCCTCTCGGCCGGTATAATTGCACTCACCGTCCCCTTAGCTCAATTGGCAGAGCACACGGCTTACATCCGTGGGGTTACAGGTCCGAGTCCTGTAGGGGGCACTACTAGCTATTGGTTCAGTTGTTAATGTGCTGCGTGCTCGCTTACCCTTGGCCGGAGAGAGCGAGTGCGCGGCCTGTGCAGGCCGATAGCTGGTACCTGGGCGCGGTTACTCTTTCAAAGGGTGACCGCGCTTTTGGCACCAGGTGCGAAGAGAGACCAGCGGGATTAACCACTCGGAGCCGCGCACGCCCGGCTTGCCTGGCGACCAGCGCGTTTTTTTCGTAAGGGTCAGATACCTCGTCTCACCGCTCAGCTTTGCGGTGACCTGTCCTGCTGACGTTGAGTCAGCCATCCATGCCGGTAACGCCGCGCTCACTCATCGGCGCGCACGCGGCCACGCAGCGCCTTACGCTGGCCGGTGCGTTTCTTCGCTTCGATCCGCTTTTGCTTGGCGGCCTTGGGCACCCGCGTGGCCCGGCGCGGTTTGGGGGGCGTGGCGGCTCGCTGTACCAGCGCCACCAGCCGGTCGAGCGCGTCTTCGCGGTTTTGCGTCTGCGTGCGGTAGCGGCGCGCATCGATCACCAGCACGCCATCGCTGGTCAGCGCCCCGCCGGCCAGCTGCTCCAGCCGCGCGCGCACGTCATCCGGCAGTGACGGCGAGCGGCGCACATCAAAGCGCAGCTGCACCGCTGTGGCCACTTTGTTCACGTTCTGCCCGCCCGGCCCCGAGGCGCGCACAAACTCCAGCGCAATCTCGCGCGGGTCCAGCGCCAGCGTCGGTGTGACGGTCAGGCGGGCTGCTTCGGGCGGCAGTGGGGGCGGGGGCGTGGTCGCGCTCATCTCACTGCCAATTGTACCGCCCGCCGCGCGGCCTGTTACCCCAGCGCCGCCTGCATGGTTTCTACCGCCGCCTCTTCCACTTCTTTGATCGCCAGCACCTGCCGGCTTAGCTCGGCCTGCAAGGCGGTCACGTCCGCTTCCGTCAGCGGGAAATCGGTCTCGGCCTGCTTTTGCAGCTCAACCAGCCGCTGGCCAATCTGCGCTCGCTCCGCCAGTGACGCCGCACCTTCATCAATGAAGAGGTCGTGGCGCTTCTGCAGCAGCTCGCGGCTTTCTCGCAGCAGCGGCACGGCTTCCGGCAGGCTGCTCAGCGCCAGCTGCCGCCAGGCCGCCGCGCTGGTGCGAAAGTAGCGGGCCGCGTCGCGCAGGCCGGGGCGCTTGAGCAGCTCGGCCCCCTCGTCCAACGCGTCGGCGAACAGGTTGCGGTCGGCGTCTTCGGTGGAGCTCCACGTCATGATCCAGCTATACAGCCCTGGCTGCGTGGGCGTGCCGGCCAGCGCCTGGTAGAGCTTGGCCCCCGGCGGGAACTGCCGCGCCCAGCTTTGCTTGTGGCGCGTGTTGGTCAGCAAATGCGCCAGCCGCGCGTAAGCCGCGAAGCCAAAGTTGTCTTTGCTGCCCTTGGGCGGCGCCTCGGTAAACAGGTTAAGGCACTGCCACAGCCCTTTGAGCAGGGCCGGGGCCACGTGGTCCGGGTCCGGCGGGTCAATCGTCATCAGGCGGTAGCGCGCTTGCTTCACCCGGCCGCGCGCCGCGCTGAGCCTCTCGGCCGGCACGCGCAGCGCCCGCTTGGCGCGGTCAGCCACCCAATAGTCATCGCCGTCGGGGCCCAGCACCACCAGTGGATTCATCGCCCAGCCGTCGGGCCGCTGGCCAATGCCGCTGTAGGGCAGCATGAACATATCCGCCCACACCAGCGGCGCGTGCCCGGCTTCCAGCGCGGCCCGCAGTTTGGCCTCGGCCTGCGCGGCGTTGACGGTCTGCTGCACGTCGCGCGGTAGCGCCAGCCGGTCGAGCATAGTTTCAAATGGATCAAAGGTGTTGCGGGTCAGCAGGGCCAGGTGCGGCAGGTAGCCCTTGTATTCAAACGTGAAGTAGCCCAGCGCCACGCCGCCGCTGATGGCCAGCAGCAGCGCCTCGCTATAGGGCTGGCCGGTGTGCGGGGCCAGGGCGCCGCGCACGGCCAGGGCATTGGCCAGGGTGCCGGTTTCATAGTGGCGGCCGGCGAACTCGTGCTCGAGGGGTGGGGTGGTCATTGCGGCCTGCTCCAGTCCATGGGGGTGAAATTGCGCCTAGCTTACGGGCAATTCAGCCTCCCTCCGCCAAACAGCGACATACTCGCGACTTTTCCAGCCCGGCCCAATTATCCGTTGGTTGCCACCACAGCAGAGGCGTTGCCTACCTAGTCTTGGTCCCGCGACGCGGCTTACCCGCTGCACGCCTACGCCCTTCGTGCCAATGCGTGTGGCGCTGCCGGCTGGCTCTCCGTTCTGCCGCCGGCACCTCTCACGCGCCATACCGCGCCCCTTCTCCTTCGTAAAAAATCGCGTCGATAATCTTCTCCGATTAAATCTCGGCCGCAAGCACTTGACGTCCCCGTTATGCGCGCACAATTCCTGTAGGCCGCATCTGACATCAACTTCAGTGTCTTGCTGATAGGCGGCGCCTGCTACTCGCCGTATCATACAACCAAGAAACCGCACCTGAGGCAATGGTGCTGCCGGTCAAGTCGTGATTTCACATCAGCGGAGTGTATTGTGCCCGGTCCCCCGTGACCCCTCGGCCTTCACTCAGAGAACGCCGTGAACACCAAGACAACGACCGAGCACACCGCCGAAGAAGCGGTTTTCTTTTTAATCCCCCAGCGCGGCGCGCACCGCCGCCAAATACTCAGCATTCAGCCCGTTCACCCCAAACAGCCACACTTCACTCACGCCAGCTTCGCGCGCCAACCGTAGGTCACGCGCTACGGCCTCGGCCGATACAAATGGACCGCTGCCCAGGCCGTCATCCAATGATCCAAAGTTCGGCACGAACCTGCCGCCGTAGCGTTCTACGCCGCAGCGCAGCACCCGCGCCACCAGCCCGGCCGGCCAGCCCGCGCCGCTGGCATACATATCCAGGTGCAGGCGCACGTTTGGGTAGGCGCTGGCCTCCACATTCAGGCCCGCCAGCCGTAGGATTGGCGAGTCTAAGCCTAAGAACGTGAACGACCGCCACACCGCCACCGTCCCGCCGTGTGCGCGCCACCACGCGTCAATAAACGCGCGGTTGCCCAGCCAATCGCCCGGCGCCCAGCCTGCATTCCAGCGCGGCAGCTCTAGGTCCCACAGCACGGGCGCGTCGGCCGGTATCTCGGCTGCCACGCGGCGCAGCGCCGCCCCCGCCGACCACGGCCCCGGGTAGTAGCCCTCGGCCGGCGTCAGCGTGGGCCAGTAATAGATTGTTTCAACATAGGGATTGTCTCGCAGGCTGTCGCGGATTGTTTCAAACGCCGCCCACGACTCGGCCGCCAGCGCGACCGCTACCGGAAAATCGACCTGCGCCAGCTTGGCCAGCCGCTCGGGCGTGGGGAACTCTTCATACAGGCCGATGCGCATGGCCGTGGGCCGCGTGGCCGCCGGTGACCAACCGCACCACACATAGCTGCTGTAAGGCCACCCGCCCAATACCAGCCCGGCCACCGCCACGGCACTCACGAGCTTTACCAGCCGGCGTTGCAGCGTGCGCCTCGCCCGCACTTTCACCTCCCCCTATAGCAACGCTCCCTCTGCTTCTATCCGCCCCAAGCGCAGCGAAGTCCCTTGAGTCCCCAAGCGCCGCGTCAGCGGCGCGTAGTCCCCCGGCCCTCTGCTGATTCTGCCTCATCCAAACCGCCCGCCTTCTAAGTCTCGGGCAGCCACCACCCCTGCATGTGCCGCACCGTGATGATCTCGGCCGTGTGATAACTGTTGTGCGCGAAGATGCCCAAGACGGCGCGCCGCACCGTATTGCCCCACGCTGGAAATTCCGCATCCAGCGCGGCCGCCTCCAGCCGGCTGACGTGGTCGGCCAGCTGCGCATTGACGGCAATGGCGCGGTTGCGGCTGGCCAGCCAGGCCGCGTCATTGGCCGGGTCGCCGGCCGGCGGCCAACCGTTGGGGTCGGGCGCGCCCAGGTCGCGCCACTCGGCTGGCCGGCCCTGCAGCAGGCGCAGCAGCGTCTCTTGCCAAAACGTCACGTGGTGGGTGATGGCCCAAATACTGTTGAAGCGCGGCGCGGGTGCGGCGGCGGCCTGCGCGGCCGTCAGCCCCAGTGTGGCCGGCGCAAAGGGCAGGTGCGCCCCCACGCGGTTCGTCGCAAACAGATCTAAAAACGGCGCGGCCAGCTGTTCCCCTTCGATCATCGGGCGGCTCCTTCACTAATCGGCAGGCGCGTGTGAAATACTCGCCGCCTCACCGCATAGTTCAGCCGCCTGCCGCCTGAATCAAAACGCGGGCCGGCCAGGCATCTCTGCCCAGCGCGGCCCGCGCCACCATGCAATTGTTATGCTAGACCAGACGTGTGATACCGATGGCGTTAGTCTATCCGGGTAACATCCATATCATCCGCCGCCACGCTATTGCCCGTACACATTCAGCTCTACCTTGCTGGGGTCGGTCGGATGAATCTTCACCGGCACCACCACCCCCGGCTGGAACTGCGGAATGTTTACCATCGGCACCACCGCGTTCACCTGCGTCATATACGGCGCGCCGTTCGGCGGCATCACTTCCAGCTGCAAGCCGATCTGCGGGTTGTAGTTCACAAACGTCCCCGTCTGCCACACCTGCCGGATGGTGGCCTGCGCCGGAATGCCGCTCTGCAGGATCTCGCGGTTTGGCCCCAGCCCCTTCATCACCCGCCAGACCACAAACAGCACGCCGCCCGTGATCACCACCGTCAGCAAGCACGAACCGACAATCGTGATGATGGTAATCAGCAGGGAGCTGCCCACAATCGTCTCGATCACGTCGACCTCCTAAGCCCTACGGCCCGGCCCGCCTGGCCGGCTGGATAAGTGTTTGCCCAGAAAATCCAGCCGGGATTATAGGGCCGGTATAATCTTTTACGCAAAGAACGTTAGGACTGGGAAAGGTGTCGCTGCCGCATGAAATCGATTGCCCCCCGCGCGTTAGCTGCCGTGGCCGCCCTGGCGCTGGCCGCGCTGGCCTGCACCACCGTGAATGATTTTTTTGACTTCGAGCTGCCCGACCCTGAAGGCCTGGCCACCGACGCCTTCGGCACCTTTCCGCCGCCCAACACCGGCACACCACCCGCGCCGCCCACGAGCGCCTCTAGCACCGATGAGGTCGCGACCGAAGCGCCCGACGGCACCCCGGCCGCGACCATTACCGGGCTGGCCCCGGCCGGTGACCTGCCCTTCACCCTCGACCAGGCCGATGATGCCCAGGCCGCGCTGCGCCCTGAGTTCGCCGCTGACGCCGAGCGCTTCCCGGCTGCCAGCCGCTACGTCATCGATGTGGCCGTCACGTTCAATGAAGACGGCAGCGCCACCCTCACCGGCCGCGAAGCCATCCGCTACACCAACCAGCAAGACTTCGCACTGGATGAGCTCTACTTGATGTTGTGGCCCAACGAGCGCAGCCAATACCTGGGTAGTGCCGAGCTCGGTCAGGTGACCGTGGGCGGCCAGCCCGTGGAGCCAGAGCTGGGCGATAACGGTCTGCACGCGCGCCTGCCGCTGGCCGAGCCGCTGGCCCCCGGCGCGAGCATCGATCTCGAAGCCGCCTTCAGCGCCGACGCCCAGCGCGGCCTCGAAGATGGCGCGCGCTATGGCCTCAGCAACGGCGCGCTCTTCGCTCCCACCTTTTACCCCCTCATCCCGCGCATTGTCGAGGGCGAGTGGCAGGTGGAGTACCCCCTCGGCGGCGGTGACACCACCAACTCTGACAGCGCCTTCTACGCCTGGCGCATCACCGCCCCCGCCGACCTCGTCATCGCCGCCTCGGGCGTGGTGGTCGACCAAGCCAACGCCGGCGACACGCAGACCCAAACGCTGCTGACTGGCCCCATGCGTGACCTGGCGCTCGTCGTTGGCCCTTTCACCGTTGACAGCCGCACCGCCGGCGGTGTGCAGGTGAATGCCTACTTGCTGGCCGACCACGCCGACCTCTCGGGCGATGTGCTCAACATGGCCGGCACGCAGGTTGAAACCCTGCAAGAACTGGTGGGGCCCTACCCCTTCGCCGAGCTCGATGTGGTCGATGCCCCCGGCGCGTTCGGCGGCATTGAGTATCCCGGCTTGGTCTTCATTGGCGTCATCGATCACGACGGCTTCTATGAAGAGGCCACTGTGCACGAGGTCGGCCACCAATGGTTCTACAGCCTGATCGGTGATGACCAGCTGCTGCAGCCCTGGCTCGACGAGGCCGCCGCCTCTTACACCGAGCTGCTCTACTACGAGCGTGTCGTTGGCCCAGAGGTAGTGCCCCAGGTGCTCGACAACTCGTGGGGCTATTTGAGCTATGCCGATGACCCCACGCTGCCTGTCGGTGGCGACGTGGCCGGCTACGGTGACGACTATGCCCCCATCGTCTACGGCAAGGGCGCGCTCTTCTTCGATGCCCTGCGCCGCGAGCTGGGCGACGAGACCTTCTTCGCCTTCCTGCACAACTACTACGACCGCTACGTCTATGGCTTCGCCACCAGTGAAGGCTTCCAACAGGTCGCCGAAGAAACCTGCGCCTGCGACCTCGACCCACTCTTCAACCTGTGGGTCTTCGAAGGCGGCCCGGTCGAGCGGCAGGAATAAGCCTCGGCGGTCACCCAACCTACTGGTTTAGTTAGACGTGGTCCGATGCGCGGGCCGTCTCCGTTGCGTTGGATGCGGCGCAGCCCCGCGCCCGTTACCAATATTAGGTTCGCCCGTTCCACTCGGCCTGACGCTCACCTGGCAGCCTTCAAGGGCGGACAGGGCACTGTACAAGCGCAAATCTGTTCGTTACTAGAGTGTGCAGTGCCAATCAAGGGAAACTGTCATCACCTCCCCCCGGCCAGGGGGTGAGCGCACTCGCCTATATCCGCTCAAGCACGCACGGCTGCGCGCGAAGGATCGGACCCTGGTTTAACCCAGTCGCCAATGCGTGCCTTTGTACAGCACTTGTCCGCCCTTAAACCTGGAAGCCACCCGGTCTCACCGGCGAACCAAGATGCGCGTCAGCCCTCATGCCCGCCCGCGCTGGTCAGTCGCAGCCGTGTTAATAGAGCCAGCGAAAAATGAAAGGTGGTGGGCAGCTTGTTTGCCCACCACCTTTCATTTTTCGTGAACGGTCAGATACATCCTCTCACCGCGATCATGTGCGGCCAGGCGGCCCAGCGACGTTGATGCCTAGCCCCGCACCAGCGACTAACCTAACCGTCGCGCCCTGCCTATAAACAAACTGGGCCAGTCAGCAGTGCTGACTGGCCCAGTTCAGTTTGCTATTGCTCTTTAATCAGCAATCACAAATCCACAATCAGAGATCCGCCCCAGTTACGCCAACGTCCTCACCCCTGCCTCGCGCGCCCACTGCCGCGTCTTTGCCGCCGCCACAAACCCCCTGCGGTCCTTCGCCGCCACGACCCCCGCATCCGGCGTGATCCCCGCCGCACCCAACAGCGTCTGCCCGCCGGCATCCACCGCGATGGCTTTCAAATGCCCAAACGCATCGCGCACAAAATCAATCGCCGCTGCTTCTTTGCTCAAGTTCTGCGCGCCAGCTTCGCCAACAATCACGGCCACCGCATCGAACAAGCACGAGGGCGACCCGGCCAGCTGCCGGTCGGCCGCCAGCTTTGTGCCGTCGGCCAGGGTCACCTGGCCCACCTTCGGCGCAATCAGCTGCACCGTGGCCCCGGCGTCGCTGGCCGCCTTGCTCAGCTGCTTCACCACCGTGCCGTCCGCGCCATCGGCCATCAAAATCCCCACCAGCCGGCCTTCCAGCGTGTCCTTCATCTTCCCAATAATCTGCAGCGCCGGCGAAAGTGGCATGTCCTTGGCTGGCACCGCGGCCGGCGGGGCGGGGGGCAGTGTGTCCATGCCCAGCCCGTCGGCCACCCGCTCGGCCAAGTCAGCGTCAATGTGGCGCAAGTGGCCCACCATCAGCTCGCGGATGTGCACATGCTCCACCTTTGACAGCTCGAATACCAGCGCCGACGCCAGGTGCGCCTGCTCCGGCTCCGTCTGGCTGCGGAAGAATTGCCGCGCCTGGCTGTAATGGTCGGCAAAGCTCTCCGCCCGCAGCCGGCCCTTCTCGCCGCTCTCCATCACGCGCGCGCTGTGAAAGCCCCGCTGCGGGTTCTCGCGCGGCGAGGTGTCGCTCAGCGAGTTCGGCTCGTAGTTCACGCGGCCCACCGGCTGCATCATCTGCATGTGCCCGTCGCGCTGATGGTTATCAAAGGGGCACTTGGGCGCGTTGATCGGGATCTGGTGAAAGTTCGGCCCGCCCAGCCGGAGTAGCTGCGTATCGTCATACGAGAACAGCCGCCCTTGCAGCAGCGGATCGTTCGAGAAGTCGATCCCCGGCACGAGGTGCGACGCGCAATAGGCCACCTGCTCGGTCTCGGCAAAGAAGTTGTTCGGCCAGCGGTCCAGCACCATCCGCCCGATCATCTTCAGCGGCACCAGCTCCTCCGGGATCAGCTTGGTCGCGTCTAGGTGGTCAAACGGGAACTTATCCGCCTGGGCCTCCGTAAAGAGCTGCACCCCGAACTCCCATTCTGGGAATGCCCCCGCCGTGATGGCCTCGAACAAATCGCGCCGGTGATAATCTGGGTCGGCCCCGGCGATCTTCACCGCCTCGTCCCACACGGTCGACTGCAAGCCGAGCTTTGGCCGCCAGTGGAACTTAGCAAAAGTGCTCTCGCCGGCCGCGTTGATCAGCCGGAAGCTGTGCACCCCGAACCCTTCAATCATGCGCAGCGAGCGCGGAATGGTGCGGTCCGACATGATCCACATGACCATGTGCATGCTCTCGGGTGTCAGCGAGATGAAGTCCCAAAAATTGTCGTGCGCCGTCGCGCTTTGCGGGAAGCCCCGGTCCGGCTCCATCTTTACCGCGTGCACCAGGTCAGGAAACTTGATCGCGTCTTGAATGAAGAACACCGGGATGTTGTTGCCCACCAGGTCCCAGTTACCGTCTTTGGTGTAGAGCTTCACCGCAAACCCGCGCACATCGCGCGGCGTATCCACCGAGCCGGCGCCGCCCGCCACCGTGCTAAAGCGCGTGAACACCGGCGTGCGCTCACCCACCTCCGTCAGCACTTTGGCGGTGGTGTACTGCTTCAGCGACGCTGTCAGCTCAAAATAGCCGTGCGCCGCCGACCCGCGCGCGTGCACAATTCGCTCGGGGATGCGCTCGTGATCGAAGTGCATGATCTTCTCGCGCAGGATGAAGTCTTCGATCAGCGTGGGCCCGCGCGGGCTGGGCCGCAGCGAGTTCTGGTTGTCGCTCAGCGGCGTGCCCAGGTTGGTGGTCAGGTCAGGGTGCGGTCCGCCGGCCAGTTGGTGCAGCTCGTCAGCCGTGCCGCGCTGCTCGGCCGCGCGCTGGCGGCCGTTGGGCGTGGCGCGCGGAGCGGCCTTGCGGCGGCCATTGCCATTCGTGCTTGTCGCCTTCTTTTTGCTCATGTTCTACCTCTCCTATGCGGTTGGCACCCATCTGGGTTGGCTAAGCGCGGCGACCGGCGCTCTAACGGTGTGCAGTTGCTGCGGGGAAACGGCAGCCGGGCCGGCGCGGGTCCGGTAACGGCGGCCCGTTGACTCAATTCTATCGCCGCCCTCCTGGGCGTCCACGTTTTTACCAGCGTTCCCACGCCATTCCGCAACTGGGCCGGTGAGCACGGCCGACTGGCCCGGCCGCTATGCCACACCTTTTTCTTATTCTCTTTCTTTTGCTCTGCCTACACCGCCAAGTACCACCCCCACAATAATCCCCGCCGCCACATACCCAACCCCCTGCACATTCAGCACCGGCACAATCCCCAGCACATCGCCGGCCACGCTGGCGAACCCCATCCCAATGATCATCAGCAGCGCAAAGGTCGTGTTCAGCGCCCCAAACACCCGCCCGCGAAATTCATCCGCCACGGCCTCTTGCAGCAGCGTATTAAAGCTCGCGCTGAAGGCCGCGCCCGGAAAGCCTACCAGCACGAACAGCACCAGCGCAATCCAGAAGCCCGGCCAGAACGCCGAGTAGTTAAAGATCGCCAGATCGATCAGCCCAAACAGCACGCCGCCCACCGCCAGCAGCCGGGCCGGCGCGAACCGCCCGCCCACCCGCGCCACCGCCATGCCTCCCAGCAGCCCGCCAATCGCCTGGGCCGACATCAAATAGCCCATCTCCAGCGCCTGCGCGCCCAGCACCGCCGTGACGAACGGGATGAACAGCACCCCAATGATGCCCTCGCCCACGGAGGTAATGGCGGCCACCACAAACATCAGCAGCACCACCCGCTCGCGCCGCACCAGCCGCAGGCCGTCCAGCCACTCGCGCCCCACGTGCCCCAACGACAGCGCCGGGGCCGCCGCCGCCGCACTCGCCGGTGTGGCCCGTGGCGGCGTGCGGATCAGGGCGATCAGCAGCGCCGCCCCCAAAAAGGTGCCCGCATCCAGCAGCGTGACGCCCGGCAGCCCAATGCTCAGCACCAGCGCGCCGCCCAGCGCCGGGCCGATCAGCCGCGCCAGGTTGTTATTCAGCGCATTCAGCGCGTTGGCGGTAATCAGCTGGTCTGCGCCCACCAGCGTGGGCAGCAGCGCGTTCTCGGCCGGGCCAAAGAACTGCCGCAGCACCGACTGCGCGAACGAGACGACGTAGACCACCCACAGCCACTCGGCCGATTGCACCAGCAGCAGCGGCAACAGCGCCGCCGCCAGCAGCAGGTTCACCACCACCATGGTGCGGCGGCGATCCCACCGGTCTAAGAACACGCCCGCCACTGAGCCCAGCACCAAATCCGGCACGGTGCCTACAATAAACATCACGCCCGTCGCCAGCGTGGAGTGGGTCAGGTTATACACATGCGCGGGCAGGGCGATGCGCAGCATCCAATCGCCGATCATCGAGATCAGCCCGCCCCACCATAGCAGCCCGAAGTTGCGTTGCCGCAGAACGGTGATCAAAGCGCGCACCCTGTGAGCGCAGGCAGAGGTCGGAAGTCTGCGGTCAGAGAATAGTGAGCCTCAAACCGCTGGGTTGGTGTCGGCTTCGCTGCCTTCATATGACCATGTGGCTCAACTTTCCTGGGTGTCGAGTCAGCCCCATCATCAATACCTGTCATTTCGAACCGGCCCTCGCCCATCAATCCTCACGCTGCCCTGCGGCCGGTGAGAAATCTCACCGGCGCTACCGCCCGGCGCCTTAGCCATTATTGCTGCCACGCGTGAGGCGGCTTAGCCTCCGCCGTTACCCCACCGCCGACTCGCCCCACTTCGTGCCAATTCGTGTTCAAGATCCCCTCGTCCCTACGGCACGCCCCACACGCGCACCAGCCCCTCCCACCCGGTCGAGGCCAGCTCGCGCCCGTCCGCGCTAAAGGCCAGGCTCGTCACCCGCTCGGTGTGGCCGGTCAGCTCCACCAGCGCGGCCGCGCCGCCGGCCACCGCCCACAACCGGATTACGCGGTCGCCATGCGCCGAGGCCAGCACGCTGCTATCGGGGCTAAACACCAGCCGCTCTGCCGGGGCCGCCAGCCGTGCCAGCGTCTGCGCGGGGGTGGGCGGGTCAGCCGTCAAGTTCCACAGCCTGATGCTGCCCGCCGTGCTGGCCGCCGCCAGCCAGCGCCCATCCGGGCTGAGCGCCAGCGCCGTCAGTGCCGCGGGCTGCGCCAGGTCAAAGGCGCTCGGCGCCGCGTCAAACGCGGGCGCGGCCGCCACCAGCGCGGGCAGGTTCCACACGCGCGCCGTCTGGCCCACGGCCAGCGCCAGCCACTGCCGCCCGGCCGGGGCGCGCGGGCTTAGGTCCAGGCTGTGCACCGCGCTGGGGCCAGGATCGAGCGGGCCCAGGTAGGTTTGCAGCGCCACGTCCCAAAAGTGCAGCACATTGTTCACACCCAGCGAGGCCACTGCGTAGCCCGCCGGCAGCACGCTGCCTGGCACGGGCACATAGCGCACCTGCGCCACCCGGATGCCCGGCCCCGTCAGCAGTGTGCCTAGCTCGCCGCTGCGCGCGTCATACACCTCCACGCTGGCGTTCACCGTGCCGGCTGCCAACGCGCGTCCCTCGAGTGAGAAGGCCAGGCTCGTCGCCCAGGCCGAGGTGTCAATCTGCTGGATCAGTTGCCCGGTGGCCCGGTCATACACCTGCACGCCCACTGCGCCGGCCACGGCCACCTGTGCCGCCGCGCCGCGCGCCACCGGAACCCACACCACCTGATCCAGCCGCACCCCTTCCACGGGTGTCACTGTGCCGGTGGCCGTCACAGTCGCCGCAGCCGTTACCGTGCCCGCCGGCGTCACCCGGCCGGCCAGCGCCGGCCCAAAGGCCGCCAGCTGCGTCACGCTGACTGCGTTGCTCACGGTGATGCGGGCCGCCAGCGGTGCGGCCTCTGTGCCGGTGAGCGTTGGCGTGGCGGTCAGCGCTGTTGTCGTAACCGGCGCGCTGCTGGTCGCCGTGACCGTGGTCGTCTGTGTGGCCGAGAGCGTGGCTGTCGGCGTGAGGCGGGGCCGGGTAGGCGTCGGCGTGGGCTCGGTGCCCACCGGCGTCAGCGTCGCCAGCACGCGCGTGGCGGCCTGCCCTAGTTCTGTTGGGGTGGGGCTGGGCGTGAGCGCCGGCCCAAGTTCTGTTGCGGTGGCGTTGACTTCTATTAAAGTAGTGCTGGCGGTGGGGCTGGCGGGCAGGCGTGGTGTCGGCGTGGCGGTCAAAGCCGGCGTCACCGTCGGCGCGGCGCACCCCGCCGCCAAAACCAACACCGCCACCCAGCCCCAACCTGACCGTTTGTTCGCCGCCATGTCGGCATTATAGCGGTCAGCCGTCCGCGTCCGCCCTTGCTACCTGTGATACCCTTTAGACGTATATCTTCCCGAACGCCAGTTGACATTGCCCGCGCCTTTACCATCAAGCCTGAACCTACCCAGCACCATTTCGTGCTAATTCGTGTAATTCGTGGCTAGTTTTTCCAAGCGGCCACGACTTCCCAGGGGTCCCGTCTATGCCATCGCCCGTCATCGAGATCACCAACCTCCGCAAAGTCTACGCCTCCGTCGTCGCCGTCGATAACCTCAGCGTGCAGGTCGACGAAGGCCAAATTTTCGGTCTGCTCGGCCCGAATGGCGCCGGCAAGACCACCACCATCCGCATGGCCATGGATATCATCAAGCCCGACAGCGGCACGGTGCGCGTCCTCGGCCAGCCGCCCGGTGTGGCCAAGCAGCGCGTGGGCTACCTGCCCGAGGAGCGCGGCCTCTACAAATCTCTGCGCGTGCTCGAATGCCTGACCTATCTCGGCCAGCTCAAAGGCATGGCCAAGGCCGACGCGCAGCGCCGCGGTGCGCAGCTGCTCGAGCGCGTGGAGCTGGGCGGCTGGGGCAAAAACAAGGTCGATGAGCTCTCGCGCGGCATGCAGCAAAAGGTGCAGCTCATCGCCAGCGTCATTCATGACCCGGCGCTGGTCATTTTGGATGAGCCCTTTCAAGGGCTCGACCCGGTCAACGTGGAGATGGTGCGCGGCCTGATCCGCGAGCTGCGTGACCAGGGCAAGACCATTGTGCTTTCGGCCCACGAGATGAGCCTGGTCGAGTTGCTCTGCGAGCGCATCGCGCTGATCAACCACGGCCGGGTGGTGCTCTACGGCAAGCTCAGCGAGATCAAGCAGCAGTTCGCCCCCAACGCGCTGGAGATCAGCCCGCCCGCCGCGCTAGACGGCTGGCCCGGCGTGGAGCACGTCACCACCACCGGCGACCGCCAGCGGGTGACCCTCGCGCCCGGCGCCCAGCCGCGCGACCTGCTCAAGCAGCTGATCGAGCGCGGTCTGCCGGTCGACCGCTTCGAGCGCGCCACCGCCACGCTCGATGAAATTTTCGTCACTGTCGTCAAAGGGGATGGCAACCATGGCCGCGCCTAATCCAATTCTCACCATCGCCCGCCACGAATACGCCGTCAACTTTCGGCGGCCGGGTTTCATCTTCTTTACGTTGCTCATCCCGGCCATGGGGCTGATCACGCTGCTCATCATCGCCTTCTTCTCTGGCCAGGCGCTGAATTTTCTCGAGACGAACTTTGACCGCAGCAGCGGTGTGAGCGTGCCCACCGGCCTGGTCGATGACAGCGGCCTGTTCAGCCCGCTCGACCCTGACTTTGCCGAGGACTACCGCCTCTACCCAGACGAAGCCTCGGCCCGCGCCGCGCTGCTGGCCGGCGACGTGGATGGTTATGCCGTCATCCCGGCCGACTATGTGGCCACGGGCGATGTGCAGGTCTACGCCGTCGGCGGCCTGTTCGACGCGGCCGGCATCGACTCAGACGACCTGCGCGATCTGCTGGTGCACGGCTTGCTGGCCGGCCAGGTGGGTGACGCCATTCTCGAGCGCGTAAGCGACCCGGCCGATGTGACGCCCATCATGATCAACGGCCAGGGCGAGCCTGCCGGCTTTGGCGACTTCGGCTCGATGCTGGCCGGGTTCATCATCCCCTATATGCTCTCGATCTTCCTGATCATCTCGGTCTTTACCGCCTCGTCTTACCTGCTGCGCAGCGTCAGCGAGGAAAAAGAGACGCGCGTGATTGAGGTGGTGCTGTCCTCGGTCACGGCCGCGCAGCTCTTGGCTGGCAAGGTGCTGGGGCTGGGCGCGCTGGGCCTCACCCAGGTGCTGGTCTGGCTGCTGTCGGCGGTGCTGTTCTCGGGCGGCTTGGGCGCGGTGGTGGCGGGCCTCATCGTCACCCTCAACCCCTGGGTATTCGTGCTCTCGGGCGTGTACTTTCTGCTCGGCTACCTGCTCTTTGGCACGCTCATGGCGGCGGCCGGCTCGCTGGGCACCAGCCAGCGCGAGAGCCAGCAGATGGCCGGTCTGTTCAGCTTCAGCGCCGCCATCCCGTTTATGTTCAACAGCCTGATCTTCGCCAACCCCAACGGCGCCATTCCGCGCTTCCTCAGCATCTTCCCGCTCACCGCGCCCACCGCCATGATGCTGCGGCTGCCGCTCACCACCGTCAGCCCGCTCGACCTGATCCTTAGCCTGGGCGGGCTGCTTATCACCATTCCGCTAGCGTTGTGGGGCGGCGCCAAAATCTTCCGCATGGGCTTGCTGCTCTACGGCAAGCGGCCCGGCCTCAAGCAAATCTTCCTGGCGCTGCGGCAAGCCTAGGCTCATGTTGGCCGATACGCCCCTCACCACCGGCACGCCCGCCAGCCTTGGCCCGCAGGTGGAGGCCAACCTGTTTGCGCTCTTCCGGGCGATGCAGGCCACGCTCGGCGGCGACCTAGAGGAGACGCCGGCGCTCAGCCGCTTCTATACCTTCCCCAGCAGCCCACTGTTCAAAGGCGTCTTCAACACCCGCCTCACGCCGGCTGCGGCCGACGCCGCCATTGCCGATACGGTGGCCTGGTATCAGGCCCGCCAGGCGCCCTACTTCTTTTGGTGGGCCGGCGCCGACAGCCGCCCCGCCGATCTAGAGGCGCGGCTGCTGGCCCACGGCCTGACCGCCTTCGAGCAGAACGCGCCCGCCCTGGTCGCCGCGCTGGACGATCTGCGCTGGGACAACCCCCGCCCGGCCGATCTGCGCCTGACCGTTGTGGCCAGCGACGCCGACCTGCTGCACTGGAAAGCGGTCTTCCTTGAGTCATTCGGCCTGCCGGAGTTTGCCGGCCAGGCCTGGGTCGACGCCACCCGCGCCGCCGGGTTCACGGCCGCGCCCTGGCAGCTGCTGCTGGGCACGGTCAGCGGCACGCCGGCCGTGTGCGGTCTGCTCTATTGCGGCGCGGGTGTGGCCGGGCTCATTGGCCTGGGCACGCTGCCCGCCTACCGCCGCCGTGGCCTGGGCAGCGCCATGCAGCTTGAGCGCCTGCGCCTGGCCCGCGAACGCGGCTACCGCTATGCCGCCCTCTTCGCCAGCGAAATGGGCCTCAGCCCCTACCTCAAACTTGGCTTTCAAGACACCGGCCGCCGCCTCAGCCGCTACCTGTGGCGCGCCGCTTAAACGAGGGTAGATTTTTCACAGCCCTGGCGCGCCACCCAGAAGCGGCCTAATTTAAATAACCCACCCCCCGTGCAGCATGCTAGGGTAGGGCCATCACCCGCCGTCCAATCCGGCCTATAATCCCTCTCAAGCAGGGGGCGCATGGCCAGGGCACCGCAATACCCACGGGCCGTTCGCACCCCAGCGAGCGGCCTATTTTGTTAGCTGGCATAACTGCTCAAGGGGGGCACCCTGTGGACTGACCTGCCCGCCATCTGGCGCGCCTGTCTCACCGAAGCCTGGGCCGCCTACTGCGCCGGCTCCGTTCCCATCGGCGCGGCCATTGTCGATGCCAACGGCCTCATCGTCACCCAGGCCCGCAACCGCATCGTCGACCCTGGCACCGCCGACGGCGCCGTGCGCAACCACGAGCTAGCCCACGCCGAGCTCAACGCCCTCCTCGCCCTGCGCCCCGCCACGTGGGATAAGACCGCCCCCAACAACCCGCGCCACTGGGCCCTCTACACCACCATGGAGCCCTGCCCGCTCTGCCTGGGCGCCTTCTACATGTCCGGCCTGCGCCAGCTGCACTACGCCGCCCGCGACTCCTATGCTGGCAGCGTCAACCTCATCGGCGCGACGCCCTACCTCAGCGTCAAGCCCGTGCACGCCACCGGCCCGCACCCACTGCTCGAGCCGCTCTGTGTGGCGCTGTGCGTCGAGACCAACCTGCGCGAGAACACCGGCCAGCGCACCCAGGGCGTGCTCGACCAATGGCGTGCCACCATTCCGCGCAGCGTCGTGCTCGGTGAACGCCTCTTCGCCCAACAGACGCTGTTGGCCCTGCGCGCCGCCAACGCCCCCGCCGTTGAGATGGTCGCGCAGGTCTCAACTATGTGGGTCGCGGTTGCGCCCGAGGTCTAAGCGCACATATGCCGCCCGCCGTCCCCGACCTCACCCACGCCGCGCTGCCCACCCTCGGCCGTATCTTAGATGATGAGCAGCACCCTGACTGGTGGTTGGCTTATCACGAACTCGGGCGTCGACATGACCAGCGCGTCGCCCCACGCGTGCTGCGCCTCATTCAAACGCTGACTGCTGACGACAAACGCGCCGCGCTATTGACCCCCCTTGGCTTCCTGCTAAGCCCAACCCATAGCTCGCGCTTTCTGCGCATCGCTGCCGCCCTGACCGCCATCCTGGCCGACACCACTGAGTCCCCCTTGGTGCGCGGTTCTGCCGCCGAAGCCTTGGGCGATATAGGTCATTTCACGAACTTCGCTCCGTTCATCGCCACTGCCTTCGATCCGCTGATCGCTGCTCTGCGCGACCCCGCCGCCGAAGTGCGCCTCTTCGCCGCGTTCAGCCTCGGCAAGCTGGGCGACCCACGCGCCATTCCCGCGCTTCAGGCCGTCGCCAAAGACCGCGCCCGTGTCCGTGGGTTCGGCACCGTCGGTAAAGACGCCCGTGAGGCCTTCGCGGAGCTGCGGCCCTGCGTATGCTGAACTGTATTTGCAATCATAGACATGCGTCAAGGAATATGACGCAACAATCAAGACAATGTATTTAAGATAGGAGGGACCGCAGTGGATACAAAAAGATGTCCAAATTGTGGCTTAGTCAATGCCGCTTCAGCTATGCGATGTGATTGCGGTTTAGTTTTCGCATCACATTCTCTGAATGTGGCCGGTAATGACTGGGATTCGGATGAGGTGCAGGCAGCAATTCGAGTGTACGTGCAAAACGGTGTCCCACCGGAGAATATTGTGCAGAATTTAGCCTCAGAGGGAATTAATGAAAATGCTGCACGACAGTTGGTTCGACGCGTGCTTGCATCAATGGGTACTGGCCGACAAGTCTCTCCGTATAGCAACCATTCGCAGCGAATGTTTGCTGGCGTCTTGGTGCTTTTGGGGGGCATTGTTGTGACCGGATTAGCTTATCTGCTTACTCCCAGAGGCGGAACTTTTATCATATTTTCGGGATTAATAGCTATTGGAATGATTCAATTTTGCATTGGCCTTTTTGGGTGGGTGCTCAACAAGATTCTAAAATAGTGCCAACAATCAATTGGCTGTACCTGGTATTGCAGCCCGAATTTATCTCTGGTTGTAAATACATTGCCAACGCCGACTAAGTCGACTACTTTGCCAACCCGCCGCCCTCCTCTATAATCCGCCTCGGCTCTCATCCAGCCAACGCCAACTTCAAAAATTCAGGGGTGGCCCGTGGCCTTCAAAAAATGCCCGCAGTGTAGCCGGTCGCATTCTGCCAACGTGCTCTGGTGCCCGTGCGGCCACGTCTTCGGCCGCGAAGTCGAGGGCAGCCTCCAACCCGTCCCCAGCCAGTTATCAGCCACGCCTGATCAACCAGCCGCGCCCGTCGGCTCCACCCCGGCCTCCTGGCTGAACCATCCCAGTGCCCAAGCCGCCCCCAGCAGCACCGCGCCCCAGCGTAGTTCCACCACACCGACTGGTGACGACATCCTCGCCGCCATCCGCGCCGAGCTGGCCCGCGGCACCCCGCGCGAGACCATCATCAAATCCCTCGCCGACCGTGGCATGGATGCCTTCAAAGCGCGCGTGCTGGTCAACCGCGTCGAGGCCGCCTCCAGGCCCCCAGCCAGCGCCGCTGAGGCCAGCCGCCGCCCCGGCAAAGAGGCCGGCCCGGTCGCGCTCATGGCCGGCGGCTGTGGCCTATTCCTCTTAGGCGGCATCATCACCGCCATCTCCTACGCCACCAGCGAGGCCGGCGGCAGCTACATCGTCTTCACCGGCCTGTTCGTCGTCGGCATCGTCGCCTTCGGGCGTGGCCTGTTTCAATTGCTGACTAAAAAAAAGAAGTAACCCGCCGCCGCTGCTCAGTCGCAGCCGTTCTAATAGAGCCCACTCAAAAAACAACAGGGTCAGGCAGGTACACCTGCCTGACCCTGTTGTTTTTTGAGATATCGGTCAGATAGCTAGTTTCACCGCGATCCACTGCGATGAGCCCGGTTAGGGACGTTGCCTCCCCTGGCGCAGCCTCCCCATGAGTCCCTTCAGTTCCCCGCCCTCACCGTCCCGCCGTCCACAGCGCCACCACGCCATCCGCGCCGCCGGCCGCCAGCGTCTGCCCATCTGGGCTGAAGGCCAGCGCAAACACCGCCCCCACATTCGGCGCCAGGCTCTGCTCCAGCCGCCCGCCGTCCGGCGTCAGCGCCCAGACCCGCACCGTCTCATCATCCAGCCCGGCCGGGGCCGGCGCGCCGCCGCTCACCAGCCAGGCCCCGCTGGGCGCAAACCTCAGCGCGCGAATGTCGCCGGGGTGCCCGGCCAATTCGGCCAGCGGGTTCGCATCGGCCGCGCCATCCGCCACGCGCCACAGCCGCACCAAGCTGTCAGGCGCGGCGCTGCCCGTGGCCAGCAGCGTGCCGTCGGGGCTGAAGGCCAGCGCATACACGGCGGCCGCGCTGGTGCCCACCGTCAGCTGCGTGCGCGGCGTGCCCGCGTCCACGTCCCACAAAATCACCTGGCCATCAAAGGCACTGCTGGCCAGCGTGTGCGAGTCGGGGCTGAAGGCCACCGCCGCCACGCCGCTGGTGTGCAGCGTCAGCGTGTAGACCAGCGCGCCATCCGACATGTCCCACAGCCCCACCGCGCCGTCGTTGCCGGCCGAAGCCAGCCAGCGCCCGTTCGGGCTGAAGGCCGTAGCGTTCACGGTCTGCGTGTGCACCGCCAGGCTGCGGATCAGCTCACCATCGGCCACGTTCCACACGCCCACCAAATTCAGCGCGCACGCGCCCGAGAGCGCGTCTTTGATTTCGCAGTAACCGTTGGCTACCTGCTGGCCGTCTGGGCTCAGGCTCGGCTGGCCCTCCACGGCCACGGCCCAGGCGCGGTCGGTCGTGCTGCCGGCCACGTCCCACACCCGCAGCGCGCTCAGCTCACTGCTCAATAGCGTGTCGTCATCTAAGAAAGCCAGCCCCTGCACCGCCTCGGTGAAGCCCGCCAGCGGCCCGGCGATCGTATTCAGCGCCGCGCCATCCGCCGCGGTCCAGGCATACGTCTGGCCGATGTCCACCGCGCGCAGCACCTCGGCGCCGCCGGCCGCGCCACTCTCGGCGCTGTAGGTCACGCTCAAGATCGGCTGTTCGGTCGGCAGGCTTAGCACCACCTTGCCGTCGGCGATGCTCACCACCTGCACCGCGCTGGCGCTGGCCAGGGCTAACTGCTGCCCATTGGCGCTGAAGGCCACATGCCACACTTCGCCTTCGGCATTAATGTTCCGCACGGTTTTCTGCCGCACGTCCCAGACGGCCGCCTGCTGCGTGCTGCCCGCCGCCAGCCAGCGCCCGTCCGCGCTGAAGGCCAGGTCATAGGTCGGGCCGGTCAGCCCCGGCAGCGCGCCCAGCAGCTCACCCGTGCGCGGCTGATATAGCACCACGCCCTCCGCGCCGCCGGCCAGCGCCAGCTGCTGCCCATCCGGGCTGAAGGCCACGCTGGTGCCAATCGTCTCGCCGCCGGCCTCGGGCGAGGCGGTGAACAGCGGCTCGTTGTTGCGCAGGTCCCACACTTGCGCCTGCGTGGTCGGGAACAGCCCGCCGATCGCCAGCAGCTCGCCGCTGGGGTCCACGGCCAAATCATTCAGCCAGAAGCCGGCCGAGATGTTGTTGACGACCGTGCCTTGCTCAATGTCCCATACCCAGGCCCAGCCGGCGTCTTCATCGCCGCCGTTCACCGTGCCGCCGCCCACCAGCAGCGCGCCATCTGGGCTGAAGCGCACCAGGTACACCGGGCCATCCGCCGGCAGCAGCTTCACCACCGCGAGCGTGTTGGCGTCGAGCAGGTAGGCGCCCACGCTGCTGCCGATGGCCAGCGTGTTGCCGTCCGGCGACCAGGCCATCTGAAAGGCCTGCCCGCGCCCCAGCGTGCCGGCCGCCGTCAGCTCCAGCGGCCCGCCCGGTGTCGCCGTGGGGGGCACGGCCGTCGGCGACGCGGTCGTGGCCGTCACGGCCGGCGCGCTGGTCACCGTCGCCGCGGCTCCGGTCGCCGTGCCCACTGGCCCCGCCGTCGGCGTCCCCGTCGGCTGCGGCCCGCACGCCGCCAACCCCAGCGCCCCAATCAGCAGACCCATTGCAATCGTTTTAATCTTCATGCCTAGCATTGTATCGTGCTCCAGCCGCCCCGCGTTTTCCCCTCACCGAAAGCTATTCAACGCTTCTACCCACTCACTCCGCACTACTTCATCACAAAGTCACCTCTTCCCATTTAGGGAAGGGGCCGGGGGTTAGGTCCACCAACGACAACTGCCAACATTACCTTATCCGTCTCCCAAGCCTCCGATCACCCAGTCACCCCTCTCCCGCAGGAGAGGGGCCGGGGGTGGGGGTGACTCAACCATTCCTTCTCTATCATCATAGACCCTCCTCCCCTCACCTTCGTTCCCGGCCGCTGCCGCTGTTCTCCCGCAGTTCAATTCGCGCCCATTCGCGTAATTCGCGGTCAACGGTTTTCCCCGCCTCTTTCCTTGACGTACCTCCTCCCCCCGCCTACAATCCTCAACTGATCAAGCCCGACCTCCTCTAGGAGCCCCCATGCCAGATTTTCTGTTCCGCGGCACGCTGCGCGACGTCGACCCCGACGTCTACGCCCTCACCCAAATCGAGGCCGAGCGCCAGTACCGCAAGCTGATCCTCATCGCCTCCGAGTCGGCCGCCCCGCAGGCCGTGCGCGAGGCGCTCAGCAGTACCTTCCAAAATCTTTACGCTGAAGGCTACCCCGACGAAGACACGCGCCTGATGGGCGAGCCTGAGCTGCTCGATTACGAAGCCCGCCTGGCGCACTATCGCCGCTACTCCGACCCGCGCTACTACAAAGGCGTCGAGTACGCCGACCTCATCGAGGCGCTGGCCCGCCGCCGCTGCGCCGAGCTCTTTGCCGGCAACGGCTACAGCCCCGATCAGCTCTTCGTCAACGTGCAGGCCCTCTCCGGCGCGCCGGCCAACAACGCCGTCTACCACGCCCTGGTCAACCCCGGCGACACGGTCATGGGCATGAACCTGCTCTTTGGCGGGCACCTCACCCACGGCTCGGCCGCCAACCGCTCCGGCAAGTATTACAAGATCGTTCCGTACACCATCGACCCCGCCACCCAAAAGATCGATATGGACGAGGTCGCGCGCCTCGCGCAAGAGCACAGGCCCAAGCTCATCATCGTCGGCTACTCATCCTATCCGTGGGCGGCCGATTTCAAACGCTTCCGCCAAATCGCCGACAGCGTGGGCGCCTTCCTCATGGCCGATATGGCCCACGTGGCCGGCCTGATCGCCGCCGGGGTCTATCCCAACCCGGTCGGCATCGCCCACGTCACCACCTTCACCACCCACAAGACCCTCAACGGCCCGCGCGGCGCCTGCATCATCACCACTGATTCCGCGCTGGCTCGCAAGATCGATCGCGCCGTCTTCCCCGGCGAGCAGGGCGGCCCGCACGTCAATGTCTTCGCCGCGCTGGCCGCCGCGTTCAAGCTGGCCGCCACGCCCGAATACAAAGAACTGCAAGCCCAAACCGTGCGCAACGCCGTCCGCTTCGCCGATCAGCTCAAGGGCCATGGCTTCGCCATTCCCTTCGGCGGCACCGAGAGCCACCTCTTTAATGTGGATTGCAAATCGGTCACCGGCCCCGACGGCACGCCCCTCATGGGCGACATGGCCGCCCGCATCCTTGACCTGGCCGGCATCGTCACCAACCGCAACACCATTCCCGGCGATGACTCGGCCGCCCGGCCCTCCGGCCTGCGCCTAGGCACGCCCTGGATCACCCAGCGCGGTTTCAAAGAGCCCGAGATTGATAAGCTCGCCGCCGCCATCGCCCAGGTGCTCAAGGCCTGCCGCCCGTTCAAGTATCCCGGCCGCAAGGGCGACCTCTTCCGCGCTCGCGTCGACTTCGAGGCTTTCAACGATGCGAAACTAAAAGTGCGCGACCTGGCCCAGGCCGCCGGCATCGATTATGAGCCGGACCACCACGGTTACCCGCACTTCTATTACAGCGATGACCCCGTGCGCTCTGGCCCGGCTACACAAGTGCAGGTCGCCGGCGAGCGCGCCGCTGAGTTCCTCTATTGGGCCACGACCAGCGATGTCTACGCGCTGGCCGATGGGCAATCACACCCGACGCGCCTCTACACCCCGCAAGGGCAAGTGGCCGGCACGCTGGCCCGCGCCGCCGCAGATGATTTCACTCTGACCGTGCCCACCGACAAGGCCGCGCTGACGCTTACCTGGCTGCGCGATCTCTCTGATGGCTTTGTGGCCACCGACAGCGCCGACCCACTGCGCAAGCTGCCTGGCCCGGTGTATGTCCGGCAAGCGGGCGCCGCGCCCGCACCGGCCGCCAGCGGCGATGCCTTGGCCGCCGGTAAGCCCTGGTTCATTGGCGCCTCCACCTGGGCCATCGACACGCCTGAGCCCCTGCCAGAGTTCCACTGGACCGAGCCGGCTAACCCGCCGCTCAAGCGCACGCGCCTGTTTGACGCGCACAAGGCGCTCGGCGGCCGCATGGTGCCGTTTGCCGGCTGGGAGATGCCGGTGCAGTATTCGGGCGTGCGCGAAGAGCACCTGGCCACGCGCCAGGCCGCCGGCCTCTTTGATGTCAGCCACATGGGCGTCTGGGAAGCCACCGGCCCCACGGCTGCGGCTTTCCTCGATGCCGTGGTCACCAACGAGGTCGCCGCCCTCCGGCCCGGCGAGAGCGCCTACGCCCAATTCCTCGCCCCCAACGCGCACGTGCTCGACGACTGCTACGTTTACTGCCGCGCCGCCGGCCGCTACCTGATCGTGGTCAACGCCAGCAACGACGATAAAGACTGGGCCTGGGTCAACGCGGTGCTGGCTGGCACAGTGCTGATCGACCACGACCGCCCGTGGGCCACCGCGCCGGGGCGGGGTGGGGTGGTGCTGCGCAACCTGCGTGATGCCTCCGCCGGCGCCGATCAGCGCGTGGACCTGGCGCTGCAAGGCCCCAAGGCCCGTGACATCCTGCTCGCCCTCGGCGCCGATGCGGCCACGACCAAGCGCGTGAAAGCCCTCAAGCGCACCGAGTTGTGTGACGCCGTCATCGGCGGCTTTGACCTCATTGCCGCCCGCACCGGCTACACCGGCGAGACCATGGGTTTTGAGTTATTCGTCCACCCCGATCAGGCGCCGGCGCTCTGGAACAAGCTGCTCGAAGTCGGCGCGCCGCTGGGCCTCAAGCCCGCCGGTCTGGCCGCCCGCGACTCGCTGCGCACCGAGGCCGGCCTGCCGCTCTACGGCGAAGAGATGGCCGGCGCGCTCGACCTGGGCGTGGGCGCGGCCGGCTTCGAGAGCTACGTCAAGACGCACAAGCCCTGGTTCGTGGGCCGCCGCGCCTTCCTGGCCCAAGAGGGTAGCCGCAAGGGCGAGATCGTGCGCTTCCGCTTCAACGCCAAGTCCGGCCGCATGGCTCACTACGGCGACCCGCTGGTCGACGACAAGGGCCGCGTCATTGGCCAGGTGACCAGTTGCTCGCTCGACACTGACGGCTTCCGCCTCGGCCAGGCCTTCGTGGAATACAAATACACCGACGAGAACACGCCGGTCTTCGTCTTCCAGTCCGCCAGCGACAAGCCCGAGAAGCCGCGCAAAGGCCTCCAGCTCGGCGACAAAGTCACCCTGCCCGAGCCCGCCACCGTCCTCTCGCGCTTCCCCAAGCGCAAAGCCGCGTAAGTTTCTGTTCCGCGCCGCACGCGCATCCCAGCGGGCCGATGGTCACCACCATCGGCCCGTTGCCGTTCCCCTCCCCGCAAAGGGACTCCTCAACTACCTACCTCGCCTCACTGCACCTCACTGCGCCTCATAGCGTCGGCCGTCCCAACCCCAGCTACTGTCATTCCGAACCCGGCCTCAGGTCGGTTGCTCTCGCGCTGCCTTCGGGCCGGTGACGCGCAGCGTCTCACCCTGGTAGCACCCAGACATTTGTTTCTGAGCAGCCCCTCAGGCGGCTTGATGCGTTACATACTTCAAGGGGTGACGCGAGGCGTCTCGGCTGCGAACTATCCGCCCCAATGGAATGTGAGCCCCTCTAGTTAAGAGTCGCTAGCCTCGCCCCCCTGACCGTCCTCGCTCATTTGTGCTATGCTTGCCCTGCCTGCTGTCCTAACCAACCCCAGGAGCCCAAGCCGATGCCCACCCCTTCCTCGACCTCCTCCACCGACCAGGCCACCCTCGACTGGCTGCTCGACTCCGACCCCGCCCTCCGCTGGCAAACCCTGCGCGACCTCACCGACACCCCCGCCGCCGAAGTCGCCGCCGAGCGTGCCCGCATCGCCACCACCGGCTGGGGCGCGCAGCTGCTCGCCCTGCAAGCCCCCGGCGGCGCGTGGGGCGGCGTGGCCTGGAACCACGGCTGGGACTCCACCATGCACGTGCTCACCCTCCTGCGCGAGTTTGGCCTCGGCCCCGCCAGCGCCCCCGCCCAGCAGGCCATTGGCCGCGTGCGCGCGCAAGTACACTGGCTGGGCTGGGACATGGACGGCTCATGGAAGGGCGAAGACTTCGTTGGCAACCCCTTCTTCGCCGGCGAGGTTGAGCCCTGCATCAACGGCCAGGTCGGCGCGGCCGGCGCCTACTTCCACCAAAACATCGACCGCATCCTCAACCGCCTGCTCACCGAGCAACTGGCCGATGGCGGCTGGAACTGCGAAGCCGAGAACGGCTCGACCCACGCTTCGTTCAACACCACCATCTGCGTGCTCGAAGCCCTGCTCGAATATGACCTGGCCGGCAGCCAGCGCCCCGAGATCACCGCCGCCCGCCGGCGCGGGGAGGCCTACCTGCTGGAGCGCCGGCTCTTCCATCGCTTGTCGACCGGCGAAGTCATCAGCCGTGATCGCAAAGGCGATGGCATCTGGACGAGCTTCGCCTTCCCCAACTGGTGGCACTACGACGTGCTGCGCGGCCTTGACTACCTGCGCCGCGCCGGCGCCCAGCCTGATGAGCGCGTCGCCGAGGCCATCGCCCTGGTCGAATCCAAGCGCACCGCCGATGGCCGCTGGCTGCTGGAGCACCACTACCCCGGCCGCCTGCCCATCGACCTCAATGAATCCGTCGGCCAGCCCAGCCGCTGGATCACCCTGCGCGCCTTGCGCGTGCTGCACTGGTACGCCACGCGAGCCTAGCCGCTTGGCCTGGCCTTCAGGCTGAACGGCCCGCCCCCTCAGCCGCGCCCAGACACCTGGCTAGGGCGGGGCGCGTGTGTGCCGGCCCGCATCCTCGCCAGCGTTGCTTGGTCGCGGCCCCTCTAGCAGAACCGACGAAAAAAACGCCGTGTGTCGGGCAGCAGAGCTGCTCGGCACACGGCGTTTTTTTTGAGATCGGTCAGATAGCAGTTCTCCTCGCAGTCATTTGCGGAGAGGCGGGTCCAGGACGTTGCGTCAATGGCCTTAGCTTTCAACAAGCTCAGACTGTCAATCGGGTTTATGCAACGCCGATAACCGTCTCGTATACCCATCCGTCCTGCCAGCCTCGCACCATCGCCGTGTCACCCAATCAAAAATCACAAATCAAAAATTCCCGGTGCTACAATTCCCCCATGACCACCTCTAAAACCCTCGCCTCTACCAACGCCGCGCCCGTCATCCGCACCTACCCGGCCGCCTCACTGCGCTTCGACTGGGCCGCCGCCGCCCTCGATCTGTGGCTCATCGGCGGCCTCTACCTCGATGGTTGGGCCCACCGCCACGGCCGCGTCGATACGTCCTTCTTCACGCCTTGGCACGCCGTGCTCTACTCCGGCGCCACCGTCCTCATGATCTTCTTGGCCCTGGCCATGGGCCGCTGGCTGGCCCGCGGCCACACATGGCGCCACGCCCTGCCGGCCGGCTACCTGCTGGCCCTCATCGGCGCCGGCCTGTTCGCCCTCGGCGGCCTGCTCGATATGACCTGGCACACCCTCTTCGGCGTCGAGGTCGACCTGGAAGCGCTGCTCAGCCCCTCCCATCTGCTGCTGGCCTTCAGCGGTGTATTTATGATCACCGGCCCGCTGCGCGCTGCCTGGGTCCGGCCGGCCGCTGCCAAAGGCTGGCCCGCCCTCGGCCCGCTCGTGTTCAGCACGCTGGCCCTCCTCAGCATCTTCACCTTCTTCACCACCTACGCGCACCCCTTCGATTACAACCTGGCCTCCGCCTGGGAGGCCGAGCGCCCGGTCTGGCTCAGCCAATCGCTGGGCCTATCGGCGCTGCTGCTGCAAGCGGCGCTCTTGTCCGCCCTGGTGCTGTTGCTGGTCCGTCGCTTTACGCTGCCCTTCGGCGCACTCACCGTCATCGCCGGCGGCAACAGCCTGCTCATGGCTGTCTTCCAAGACCGCTACGAGCTAGCCTTTGCCGCCGTCATCGCCGCGTTCCTCGCGGATATCCTTTACGCCATCCTGCGCCCCAGCGCGGCCAACCGCATCGCCTTCTATACCTTCGCCGCCGCGCTGCCCATGCTGCTCTCCGGCAGCTACATGGTGGCCGTCGGCTTGACCAACGGCCTGGCCTGGACCATGCCCCTGTGGACCGGCGCGATCGTGCTCACCGGCTTCACCGGCCTGCTGCTGGCCGCCCTCCTCACCGCCAGCGCCGCGCCGCCCACCGCCTCCACCTGACCCGCACCGTTCTCCTCGCTCCCCATCAACCGCCTCGATCGCTATGCTGCCCAACTAAAACACTTTAGACCCCTGATACCCTCCTCCCTCCGCATCCCATCTGCCGCTCCAACCCCCGAGTCCCCTCAGTCCCCAGCGCGTAGCGCGAAGTCCCCCGCCACCCACAGCCCCGCTATAATTCCCCTCCATGACCATCCTCCTCCTCATCCGCCATGGCCGCACCGCCTGGAACGACAACGGCCGCATGCAGGGCTGGGCCGACGAGCCGCTCGATGACATCGGCCGCGCCCAGGCCGCCGCCCTGGCCCGCCGTCTGCGCGTTGAGCGGCTCGACGCCATCTATGCCAGCCCGTTGCTCCGCTCACGCGAGACCGCCGAGATCATCGCCGCGCCGCATCGCCTGGCCGTCACCTTCGACGAGCGCCTGCGCGAGCGCAACATCGGCGAATGGACCGGCCTGACCTTTGATGAAGTCCGCCGCCGCCACCCTGACCTCTTCCGCGATGATTGGCGCATCGTCGGCGCGCCCGGCGGCGAAACTCAGTCTGTCCTGGCCGCGCGCGTCGCCGCCATGCTCGACGAGGTGCTGCTGGCGCACCCCAGCGCCGTGGTCGCCGTCGTTAGCCACGGCGGCGCGCTCAGCACCTACCTGGCCCACCTGCTCGGCCTGCCGCCCGAGCGGCCCGTCTCCTTCTCCTTCCCCAACACCGGCCTGGCCCGTCTCAGCCTCCGCCCCTATCCCGGCGGCGGCTTCGATGTGCGTGTGCTCACCCTCGGTGACGACCGCCACCTCGACCGCCCCGACCCGTCTGACCGCGCCACCCTGGCCCACCAAGCCGCCCCCGGCGCTCAACCGGCCGCCGCTGACCCCGCCGCACCAAGCGACCGCAACGAGCCCACCTACCGCACCGACGGCGGCCAGCACTGAGCATAGCCACACCCAACCATCAGACTGCACCCAACCTCATCTACCTGTCATTTCGAACCTCCCACCAACCGCCAACCCTCACCCTGCCTTGTTGGGGGGTGACGCGAAGCGTCCCACCGGTTATTTTCTCCAACCGTAACGCCTTCACCCTCCGCCTCTAACCCATCCTCCGCCGTCCCCAAATCCAAATTCGCCTCGTGCGCGTAATAGATGGTCAAAGGTTGTAAAGCGTCCGATAACCGCCGCACCCTCCGCCCCTTCCCGAACCCTAAATTCGTGTAATTCGCGTAATTCGTGGCAAATGTTTTCAAGCGCCTGTTTCTCCCCTTCGCCCCGCCTGAACCTACGCTCACAATCAGCGGTAGAAAATGAGAAACCGCTAAATGTCCCGACCACCCCGTACCCCTGGCCTTGTTAGGCCCTTTGAATCCGGTTACACTTAGTTATTGTCGCTGGTCAGGTGAAAGAGAGGCGCACGTATGAGTAACCTGGTATCGAATACCGGACAGCCGCCCGTTAAGGGCCTGCTCGGTGGTAAAGCCGCCCCCCCGAAAGCCCCGCGCAAAACCGATATCGTCAGCCGCCGTAACCGGCCGCTCGCCCGCCTGTGGCGCATCTTCAAAGCCGTCATCCCGTGGGTGCTGATCATCGGCCTGGTTATCTGGATGTTCAGCGACCCAGCCGTCCTCAGCCTGGTGCTGCTGGTCGTCAGCTACGCCGCGCGCATCGTCTTCGCACTCTTCTACGCCGTCATCCAATTCGTCGCCATCTTCTGGTTCATGGCGCGCAGCAAGACCGAAATCATCAAGCCCGAAGACCCCAAGACCATGACCTTTGCCGACTACTGGGGCCAGCCCACGCTGCTCCGGCTGGTCAAGCAGTGGATCAGCCTGCTCTCGGATCGTGACAAGTTCGTGGAGATGGGCGGCAAGTACATCAACGGCATCTTGCTCTATGGCCCGCCCGGCACCGGCAAGACCATGCTGGCCAAGGCTATGGCCGGCGAGGCCGGCATCCCCTTCATGAGCATCGAAGGCTCCGGCTTCCGCGGCATGTTCGTCGGTGTTGACGTGCTCAAGATGATGGCCTTCTGCGGCAAAGCCAAGAAGCTCGCCCGCGAATACGGCGCCTGCATCGCCTACATTGACGAGATCGACGCGGTCGGCGCCAGCCGCAGCGGCGTGATGGGCGGCGCTGGCGGCGGCATGGGGGGCATGGGCGGTGGCATGTTTGGCGGCGGCAGCGGCGCCCTCACCCGCCTGCTGTATGAGATGGACGGCATCGACGAGAAGGGCCGCGTCGAGAAGTGGAAGGGCCGCATCTATAAGATGCTCGGCAAGACCCCGCCGGTGCGCAACTGGCACGTGCTCTACATGGGCTCGACCAACCGCCCCGACGTGCTCGACGCCGCGCTCCTGCGCCCTGGCCGCTTCGACCAAAAGATCCAGGTCAACATCCCCGACAAGTCGGGCCGCCGCGAAGTCATCAAAGGTTACCTGTCGCGCGTCCGCTACGATGAAACCGTCGATGTCGAAGCCATCGTGGAAGATACGCCGTCAGCCACGCCGGCCGAGATTGCGTCCGCGCTCACCAAAGACGCTGTCCGCATTGCGCTCTTCAATGGCCGCCACGCCATCTCGCAGCGCGATATCGACCAGGCCTTGCAAGAGCAGCAGGTGGGTCTGGAGCAGCCCATTGAAGAGTTTGACCCCGAGCAGCGCCGCCAGGTGGCCTATCACGAGGCCGGCCACGCGGTGGTGCAGCACTACCTGCTGCCCGAGCAGCGCATCGTCCGCGTCAGCATCATCCGCCGCGGCAATGCCCTCGGCTACGTCATGCACGTTGACCGCACCGAAACCTACGCGGCCCCCCTGCGCCGTTACGCCGCCCACATCATGGTCAGCATGGCCGGCCACGTGGCCACCAAGCTGCACATGGGCGAATATTGGACTGGCGCGGCCGGCGGCCCCGGCTCAGACTTTAGCCAGGTGCGCGGGCGTATCTGGCAGCTTTACCAGAGCGGCTACTTTGGCCCGCCCGTGCGCGGCATGGAAAGCACCGGCTCGGCTGCTCTGCCGCCCGGCGCCGATGGCCTGATTGAGCGCTTCTGGAAGACGTTGGAGGAGCAAACCGAGCAGTTACTGGTAGAGCACGCCGACGAGGTTGACGCCATCGCCCAGGCCCTGCTCGAGAAGAGTGAGCTCTCGAACCCGGAGGTCATGGAGCTGATGGGCGACAATGGCTATCAGCCCAACCAGCCCAAGCAGATGGGCCGCTGGGCGCCCGCCCGCCTGACTGGTGCGCCGCGCCGCCTGCCCGCGCCCATCATCGCCGGCTCGCGCCCCAGCACGCCGGTCAGTGACACCTCGCCCAACCCGGCCATCAAGCTCAAGCCAGACGCCGTGCCCAGCGCTGACCTGCTCAAGCCGCTGGCCGAAGCGGCCGCGCCCACGGTTGAGAGCACCCAGCCGCGCCCGGCCATCCAGCTCCGCCGGCCAAGCTCGAGCAGCCCAACCGGCCCGCTCACCTCGCCGGCCAAGCCCGCCGATCAGCCCGCCAGCAACGACGAACCGAGCGACAAAGCGCAGTAACCCGCACCCCTGCCTGAATCAAAAACCGCCGCCAGTGATGGACACTGGCGGCGGTTTCGTTTTCTCTGCCCTCGGTCAGTCGCTGCCGTGCTAATAGAGCCGACGAAAAAAACAATGTGGATGGCCGGCTTGCCGGCCATCCACATTGTTTTTTTTGCATTGGTCAGATATTAGGTCTTAGCAACACGTCCTGCGATGAGCCGGCCGGCCGGCGTTAATGCCCCAGCGGCCCGCGTCACTTCCAGCTCCACACCCCCACCCAGCCATCCGCGATATAGCGCGGCTCTAGCCGGCCCGAGGCCGCCACCACAAAGATGCCTGGTGTGCCGCCCTGCCCATAGGCCGAGACCACCAGGTTCTTGCTGTCCGGGCTCCAGATCGTCAGGCTCTGGTGATACTGCTCAAAATATGGGATCAGCTGCAAGAAGCGGTCAGACGGCACATAGGTGGCCACATTGTGATGGCTGCCGTTGCCGGCGTTGAGCACATCCAGGTTCAGCAGCAGCGCCGTCTGCCCATCGGCCGTGCCGGCTTCTTCGGTGCCGGCGCTTTCGGTCTCATCCTGCGGCGCCACGCTGTAATACGCCAGGCTCTTGCTGTCAGGCGACCAGAAGAACGCATACACCTGCGTCGCCGCGTCCAGCTCCACCGGCTTGGCTTTGCCGGCCGGATCAGCCACCACCAGTTGGCCGGGCGTGCCCAGCGTGGGGCTGTCCATCAGCAGGTAGGCCAGGCGTTTGCCATCCGGGCTCCAGGCGAAGGCGATATTGCCCTCGTAGCTGGTGATGACCGTGGCGTTGCCGCCCAGCGCGTCTGACACCACCAGGTCCGAGCCGCCCTCGGCGTTCTCCACCGCCATCAGCACGCGCTGGCCGTCAGGCGAGAAGGCCGGGTTCTTGAACTCGGCCGGCTTCACATCCAGCACCTGCTCGGTCACGCCGCTATCGAGCTGCAGCAGCGCCAGGCGCGCGTTGGCATTGGGGCTGGCCCCGCCGGCGTGCACCAGCAGGCTGTGGCCGGTGGGCGCCCACGACCAATAATACGGCGCGCCCACATCAATCACTTCGCCATCGCCGCCGCTGGAGGGCACCACCGAGAAGCTCAGGTTGTTGCTGGGCGTCTGTGAGATGTAGCCCACCTGCTGCCCATCGGGCGCCCACGACCAAAAGACCAAGAAGTCCTCGGTGGTCAGCGCCTTGGTCAGCTGGTTGCCGTCGCTGCGGCTGGTGTAAATGTAGGTGTGGTCGGGGTTCTGGTCGGTCTCGCCGCTGTAGGCCGAGAACGCCAGGCTCTGGCTGTCGGGCGACCAGGTGGGCATGCCATAGAAAAAGTAGCCGTCGTCTTCTTGGCGCGCGTCGCTGGTCAGCGGCTTCTGCTGCCCGCCGCCCTGATCAATGGTGTAGACGTTGCCGTCCACGCCCAGGTAGGCAATCAGCCCCACCTTGCGCTCCAACAGCGCCGAGAGCTCGCTCTGCGGCACCTTGACCCCCTCCGGCAGACAGGCCGTCACCGCCAGCGCGAGCGGCAGCGACAGCAGGGCGGTGCGCCAGGGGGTACGCGGGGTGGAGGGCATGACGAGCACCTTTCTCAATTGCCAGCGGCGGTATCTGAAAATTTTAGCATAGCTTCGCGGCGTTTTTTGGCCTCATTCTGAGAATCTTATGAGCCTGCGCGCCGGCCGCCCCGCCGCCCTGTCACAGATTACGCCGTCCAGCCCATCTCGGTTCAGCCGCTGCCGCGCCGCCCTGCTTGCGCCTCATCTCCGTTGACGCCTCCAACCCCCGCTACTGTCATTTCGAACCCCCCTCGCAGTCGTCATACTAACGCTGCCTCTACGGGGGGTGAGAAATCCCACCCTTGTGTAACCCAAACGTTTATCAGCCCTCCTCCGCCTCGTCGCCCTCGCGCTCCTCACGCACACTGTACTCAATCTCGGTGCAGCCCCACGCGCGTAGATATGCCCACAGCGCCGATAATCCATCCGCTAAGCCCTCAAACCGACCATTCATGAAAGTCAGCCGTCGGCCCTCCTGCACTAACTCACCGAAAAAGCTCGATAGATGCCCGGCGCGGCCAAAAGTGCGCCAAGGTGTGTTAATCCCGGCAAGGTACAACCCCTCCCTAGGCTCAGTTTCGCCCGGTGGCAGCCCACTCGCTAGATGACGCCGTACCGCGGCCGCAATTTCCGCCGCGGCCGCTTCGTCTACTGCTAGGCAAGTCAACTGCAATATTGTTTGGGCCAGCGTGCCGCTCTCAAAACCTTCCACGCCCACATCGCCGTTGATGGCGGTGACGCCGCCCAGCTTCTGCAAAAGATAGTCGGCGGGATGCGCGCCCCAGCCACTTTGTGGACCGTTAATGAAAACGAGGCGGTCTAAGGTGCTCACGGATGGTTCGCCGGCCTCATCCAGTTCGACCCAATCGAGTGAAGCCTCGCCCCAGTCGATGCCGAGTTCTTGGGCGATGGCGACCTCCGGAGGCGTAGGGGGCTCATTGACTTCATAGCTGCGTCCCTGACTCCTCCGCCACTCGATAATGTCATTCACCAAAGTTTGCACCCGCTCCGCCGCCGCCGCTGCTTCTGCAGGCGTCTTGAACACCCCCACTACTGTGAAGTAAGCGCTGTGGTTGCTGCTGAACGCCTGCCATAAGCTGACCTGCATCGTGGCCATCACCCCTCCTCACCCAGCTGCACTTCGCTAAAAGCGTACTCAATCTCCGCGCAGCCGCGCGCTTGCAGGTGCGCCAGTAGCAGCGCCAGGCCGTCCGCCAACCCAGAGCATTCCACCGCCTCAAACGTCAACTGCCGGCCGGCGCGGTGCAGATCGCCGCTCACCGTGGTGCCATCGTCGGCCATCAATAAGAACTTCTCGGTGGCCTCGTTGCCTTCCGCCGTTGAGCCACTGTCATAACCGGCTGAACGCAACGACTGTTGCCAGGTGTCTCTCAGGTCAGTCTCAATGGACTGCGCTGTCGCTTCGTCCGAAGCCACGCCGCTCAACCGCAGCCGCACCACAGAACTCGGTGTCTCGGGTGTCTCCTCCGGCCCGCGCTCACCATTCACTAATGGCTGCCCGCCGAGCCGCGCCACCCAGGCGTCCAGCGGCTGCGCTCCTATGGCGCTCTCGCTGCCGTCAATGAACAGCACTGCCCCCACCGTGGTTACCGGCGAATAGGCGTCGTCATCGGCCGGCACCCAATCGAGGCTGTAATAACCCCAGTCAATACCCAGCGCCTCGGCGGCGGCCTGCTCTGGTGGGGTGGGCGGCGCGGGCTCCCAATCTTCTGACTGATCCTGTTCGCCGCGCCATGCCCGGATATCGGCCAGCAGTGTGCCCAATCGCTCCGCCGCCGCTTCGGCTTCTGCTGGTGAATTGAACACGCCCACCAAAGTAAATGGCGCACTGTGGTTGCTGCTAAATGCCTGCCATAAAGAGATATTCATGGCGGCGTCACTCCTCTCCATCCACTGTGCTGCGTATGTCACTGAAAGAATAAGTGATCGCGTGACCGCCACGCTGTTGCCAGTAATCGCGCAGTGCGATTAGGTCCGATGCCCATCCCCGAAATCCATTGAGCTCGACGTTTACCTGGCCCTCACCCAGTTGGCTAAGGTCTGCTGTGACATCACGCCAGTGTAGCTTCGCCGCATGCACTAATTGCCGTCCAGTAGTAGGCTCGTCTACCTGTGCTGATAGCCGCAGCCGCCACGTTGCTAGCGCTCCAGGCATGGTCGGGTCTTGCCATACGTAACCGTCAATCATCGCCTGACCACCTAACGCGGCGACTAGCCGTTCTGCCAGGTAGGCGCCATTCGAGCTGTCGCTGCCATCCACAAAGAGCAGGTGTTCGTGTGCGGTGATCGGCGGCACATGGGCAGGATCAATCCACCCCCAATCGAGCGCCACCGGACCCCAGTTAATCCCTAACTCAACCCCCGCCGCTACTTCGGGTGGGGTGGGGGAAAAGCTCTCCCATTCCCACGCGCCATCGGGCTGGCGTTGTCCGGCGCTGACCCGCCACACCACGATGTCCCCCAACAGTCGCAAGAGGCGCTCCGCTGCTGCTTCCGCTTCCACCGGTGAGTTGAACACGCCCACTAACGTAAAGGGCGCGCTGTGGTTGCTACTGAATGCCTGCCAGACCTTAACCTGCATCGCCCCTCACGCCTCCGGCGCACCCAGGCGTGTCTCGCTGAAACTCACCGCAATCTCCGTGCAGCCTTCCGCCCGCAAATAGGCCAGCGTCCCCGCCAGTCCATCTGCCAGGTGAAAGAACTGGTCCCCGCGCACCTCCAACGGCCGCGCCAGGTGTCCCGCCTCCGCTGGCGCGCGGCAGCTCACGCGGATCATCAACTGGCTGCGCTGCGACACCGCGCCATCGGCGCTCAACCTGCGGCAGCCTTCCACGTGTGCCACGCCGCCCAGCCGCTCGATCAGCGCATCCACCGGGTACGCGCCGGCCCGGCTGGCGTTGCCATCCACGAACACATAGCGGTCCAGTCGCGTCACCCGCGCCGTGGCCGCGCCATCGCGCCACATCCAATCGGGCGTTTGGGCGGGCCAGGCCAGCCGCAGCCAGCGCGCCGCCGCCCACTCCGGCGCCGTGCGGCGTGCGCGATTCACGCCCCAAGTCGGCCGCGTGCGCCGCGCCTCTCCCGTGGCGCGCACGAACTGCCGCAGCCACAGCGTCGCCGCCTCGGCCCGCTCCGCCGAAGCGAACTCGCCCACCACCGTGAAGTGTGCGCGTTGGCGTGAATTGAAGGGAGAACCGCTCATCGCTAACATTGAATGTCAGTCCTTCTCGGGCTGCTACAAATGGCCCCCAGCAAAATCAACCAGTGCGTTCTCTGCCGCACCTCATAAGATGGTAGGGGCGTAGCATGCTACGCCCGTGTCCAATAAATAATTGGACCTACATCGTCTGCGCTGAACTGAACGTGTGACGCTCGTGGGGGCGTTCATCTGCCCCGCGGTTTGTGTGGGGGCAGATTTAACGCTGGCTGTCAACAAACTTTAGAATTCAATAGGTGCTAAAGCGCTGCCAGAGTGATAGGCGCATCAGGTAGACTCGCTGCTCACCTTTGGCCTAAACGCCAGAGCGTTCTTCGTGGAAACTGAACTCAATGGCGGTACAGCCTTTGGCGCGCAAATAGGCCACCAGCGCCGGCAATCCCATCTCCAGTCTGGCGAATTGACCATCCTCAATGACGAGTTCCATTTCCTTGCGGCTTAGCCTGCCACTAAATTCCAGATGTGCCGGGTCTGCTTCAAATTCCTGCCAAGGGGTTGCGACCTGGAAATGGCGTTCAAAAAATAGATTGGCGTTGGCATTGGAGCGTCGCCAATAGTCCTCTACCTCAGCCACGATAGCTTCCGCCGTTGCCTCATTGAGTGCCTGACAATTTAGCCGTACCGTCGTCACCGCCCAGGTTTCGTGCTTGCTCCCCTCTGGATCAAACAAGCCACTCACAAATGTTGTGCTGCCCAAACGCGCCAACAGCGCTTCGGTCGAACGTGCGCCGGTTTCACTCTCGCTGCCATCAATAAACACAATGTTTTCGAAGGTCGCCACTGGGTCAGAACCAATGGGAATGTCCGCCCAATCCATCTGGCCCCACCCTCTGGCGATGCCAAGATTCCAGGCCATCAATTTTTCCGGCTCAGTTAGGCTCTTATCGGGTTCCCGGTTTTCCCGCGCTGCCTGCCGTGCTTCCCGCATGGCGCGCGCCAATGTTCGCAGACGTTCCGCCGCCGCCTCGGCCTCGGCTGGCGTCTTGAACACCCCCACCAATGTGAACGCCGCACTGTGGTTGCTACTAAAGCTCTGCCAGAGTGATAGGCGCATAGCGGCCCGCCTCCCGCATCAAGCCCTCGCCGTGCTCCGGCAGCCGCGCGCACCCAGCGATCTGCGCCGCCGCCCGCGCTGCCCGCGTCCGCTGCCAATGGACGCGCACCTCCTCCAGCGTCTCAAACGGCACGCCGGCCGCGTGAAACGAGCACGGCTTGATCTTCAGGTCGCTGGTCAACGACACAATCTCATCGCCCGCGCCGCAGTCGCTCTCGGCGAACAGGCGCGGCACATGCGGCAGCGCATCGCCCCAGCAGGCGTCCAGCTTCAGGCTCACCGCCGGGCCCAGTTGCTCATGCACCGCCCGCACGAAGCGCCCGAAGCGGTCGCGCTCCGCCGCACTCAGGTGCAGCGCCCGCTCGGCCCCCTTGTAGCCCAGCAGCAAAAAGTCGCGCACCCCCAAATCCAGCAGCCGCCGAAACTTCGCCGCCAGCCCCGACAGCTCCGCCGGGGTGATCAGCCAATTGACCCCATAGCGCGCGTCGTGCTCGGCCAGCAGCCGCAGCGTGGCCTCGTAGTCGTTATCGGCATACAGCGACAAGCGCATCTGCCCATAGCACCCTTGCACCGCGCGTAGAAAGTCCGCCGTCAGCAGCGTGCCGTTGGTGGTGAAGTTCAGCGCCAGCGCGCTGGTGGCGTGCAGCTCGCGCAGAAATTCCGCCCAGCGCGGGAAGATTAGCGGCTCGCCGCCGCCGAAGGCCGCCTCCAGCACACCCCACGCGCTGGCCTGTTGGCAGAACGCCAGCAGCGTGTCGTAGCGCCAGCCGCTCGGCGACGTCTGGTCGCGGTAGCAGAACGCGCAGCTCAGGTTGCAGAAGTTGGTCACCGCGATCAGCAGCGTGCGCGGCGCGGCCCGCCGCAAGTGCGCCACCTCCGCGCCCTCCAGCAGCGCGTTCAGGCCGGTGGCGCGCTCGAACAGCAGCAGCTTGCCATCCAGCGCATGCGCTCGCCACGGCCGTTCGTGCAGCGCCGCCGGCAGGTAGCGCCGCGCGATCGTGCCCGGGTCCAACGCGCCGGGCGCGAATAGGTCGGTGGCCTGAGTGAGCGTCACGTCAGCAGCCATGCCGGGTCCCCTTTTCAATTGTGGTTTCAGTAGATGGAGAGATGCACACGCCGCGCAGCGCGGGCGTGCCGTGAGCCTTCAGCGGCAGAGCAGGGGGATGTTGCCATGCGGGCCTCCTGTATGAGCAATCAGTCTCTGGCTGATCTCAGCCAGCGCGCGTACCCGGTCTCAGGAAGGAACGGCTTCACTATAGAACAAATATTCTCACATTGCAACAGCCAATCGGGTCAAAATAAAAGCGCCCGGCCAGCCGCATTGCCGCGACCAGCCGGGCGCCTCGTGCCCACCATCAAAAATCACAAATCAGCAATCCACTCTTAGCCTTGCGCCGGCTCTCCCAGGTACGCTGGCCGGCAGCACAGCACCAGCTGCTTGGCCGCCGCCACCTCATCCAGCCGGGCCACCGGGGCATGGTGCGGCGCGTTGCGCAATAGCTCGGGCTGGCTGTGCGCCTCGGCCGCGATGCTGACCAGCGCCTCGGCGAAGGCATCCAGCGTCTCTTTCGTCTCCGTCTCGGTCGGCTCGATCATCAGCGCCTCGTGCACGATCAGCGGAAAGTAGTTGGTCGGCGGGTGATAGCCGTAGTCGATCAGGCGCTTGGACACATCCAGCGCGTGCACGCCGGGCGCATCGGGCCACACGCCCTCCACCACGAACTCGTGCTTGCACAGCCGGTCGTAGGGCACGTGGAAGTGGCCGCGCACCTTGCTGAGCAGGTAGTTGGCGTTCAGCACCGCGTTCTCGCTGTTGGCGCGCAGCCCGCTGGCCCCGTGCACGCGGATGTAGGTATAGGCGCGCACGTGCATGCCAAAGTTGCCGTGAAAGGCCTTGAGCCGGCCGATGGTTTGCGGCGGGGTCACCCAGCCATACAGCGGCGGCTCGTCGTCGCTGCCTTCATCGACGATGTCGACCAGCGGGCCGGGCAGGAAGTCGACCAGCTTGGCGCTGACGCCCACCGGGCCGCTGCCGGGGCCGCCGCCGCCGTGCGGGGTGCTGAAGGTCTTGTGCAGGTTGTAGTGCAGCACATCGAAGCCCAGGTCGCCGGGGCGGGCGATGCCGACCATGGCGTTCATGTTCGCGCCGTCGCCATACACCAGCCCGCCGCAGCCGTGCACCGCCGCCACCACTTCTTCTAAATGCTCCTCGAACAGCCCCAGCGTGTTGGGGTTGGTGATCATCAGCCCGGCGATCTGCGGCCCCTGCTCGGCCACCACCTTTTGCAGCGCGGCCAGGTCCACATTGCCGTGCGCATCCGACGGCAGCTCGATCACCTCCAGCCCGGCCATGGTGACCGTGGCCGGGTTGGTGCCGTGCGCCGAGTTGGGGATGAGCATCTTGGTGCGCCCCGCCTCGCCGCGCGAGAGGTGATAGGCGCGGATCATCAGCACGCCGGTGAACTCGCCCTGCGCGCCGGCCGCCGGCTGCAGCGTGACGCCCGCAAACCCGCCGATCTCTTTGAGCCACTCTTGCAGTTGGTACATCAGCGCCAGGCTGCCCTGGGCCAGCTCGGGGTCGATGAGCGGGTGGCCGGCGGCGAAGCCCGGCAGGCGCGCGGTGTCTTCATTCAGCCGCGGGTTGTACTTCATGGTGCACGAGCCCAGCGGGTACATGTTCTCGTCGATCGAGTAGTTGCGCTTCGATAGGCGCGTGAAGTGCCGCACCACGCTGAGCTGATCGACCTCCGGCAGGTCGAGCTCCGCCCGGATCAGCTCGGCAGGAATCTCGGTGGTGGGCACGTCTGGCGCGGGCATGTGCACGGCGGCGCGGCCCGGCCGCCCCAGGTCGTAGATGAGGGGTTCGGTGGTCATGGCCTAGGCTCCAAACTCGCTCAGCGCGTGCACCAGCGTGTCAATGTCGTCGCGGCTGTTCATCTCGGTGACGCACAGCAGCATGTGGTCTTCGAGGTGGGCGTAGTCTTGCCCCAAATCGTAGCCGCCGATCAGGCCGTGCTCGTCATACAGGTGCCGGTTGATCTCGGCCACCGGCTGCGGGCAGCGCACCACGAACTCTTTGACGAACGGTTTACTCATATCCACTTCATAGCCGGGCAGGGCAGCGATCTCGCTGGCGGCGTAGTGGCTCTTGTGCCAGCACAGCTCGGCCACCTGGCGCAGGCCGGTCTTGCCCATGGCCGCCAGGTAGACCGTGGCCGCCAGCGCCATGAGCCCCTGGTTGGTGCAGATGTTGCTGCTGGCCCGCTCGCGCTTGATGTGCTGCTCGCGGGTGCTCAGCGTGAGCACATAGCCGCGCTGGCCGTTGCGGTCTTTGGTCTCACCGACCAGGCGGCCGGCCATGCGCCGCACAAAATCTTTGCGCGTGGCGAAGAAGCCCAGGTATGGCCCGCCATACGACAGCGGGATGCCCAGGCTCTGCCCCTCGCCCACGACGATATCCGCGCCTTGCCCGCCGGGCGGGGTGAGCAGCCCGAGCGCGATGGGGTCGGCGGCCACGCACAGCAGCGCGCCGGCCGCGTGGGCCTTCTCGGCCAAACTCTTCACATCCTCAATCTGCCCGAAGAAGTTGGGCGACTGCACGATCAGCACGGCGGTGTCGCCGTCGAGCAGGGCGGCCACGTCGCTCAGGCTGGCCTCGGGGTTCTCGTCGCCGGTGATGGTCAGCTGCATGCCCTGGGTGTAGGTGCGCACCACGGCCCGATAATGCGGGTGCACGCTGGGGGCGATCAGCACCTTGCGGCGCTTCTCGCGCGCGTGGCTGACGGCCATGGTGACGGCCTCGGCCATCGACGTGGCGCCGTCGTAGTGGCTGGCGTTGGCCACCTCCATGCCGGTCAGGGCCGCGACCATGCTCTGATACTCGTACACGGCTTGCAGCGTGCCCTGGCTAATCTCTGGCTGGTAGGGCGTATAGGCGGTGAGGAACTCGCCGCGCAAGATCATGTGGTTGACGATGCTGGGGCTGTAGTGGTGATAGGCCCCCGCGCCCAGGAAGCACGGGCTGGCGAAGGCATCGGCGTTGGCCGAGGCCAGCTCGCTCAGCTCGCGCAGGGTTTCCATTTCGCTCTGCGGGCCGGGCAGGTTGAGGGTGGGGAAGCGCACCCGCGCCGGCACATCGGTGAACAGGTCTTCGATGCCGGCCACGCCAATGGCGGCCAGCATCTCGGCGCGGTCTTGCGGCGTATGCGGCGAGTAGGTCATGGCTACTGCTTCCGCTCTTCGCAGTACTTCTCATAGGCGGCGGCATCCATCAGGCCGGCCAGCTCGCCCGCGTCGCTCAGCTCAAACTTGACGATCCAGCCCGCGCCGTAGGGGTCGCTATTCAGCAGCTCGGGCGTGGCGCCCAACGCGGCGTTGACCGCGGTGAGTGTGCCGCTGGCCGGCAGGTAGACCTCGGCGGCGGCCTTGACCGACTCGACCGAGGTATACGCGCCGCCTTGTTTGAAGCTGTCGCCCACTTGTGGCAGCTCGACGTAGACGATATCGGATAGGGCTTCTTGGGCGTAATCGGTGATGCCGGCCGTGGCGGTGGTGCCTTCGGCGCGCACCCATTCATCGTTGCGGGTGTATTTCAGCTCAGCGGGAATATTCATGACGGATCTCCAGGCGGCGAGAGGTGGACGCAGGGCGACAGTAGCGCACGGCGGCCTCTGTGCTGGACCTGAGAGATTCAGTCGGTGGCTGCACGCAGCCACCTTCTTTGCCCCGTCGGTGCTGGCTGACATAGAGCGTCAGCGGCTGGCAAAGAGCGCCAGCTTTAGACTTTTCAGAGGAGTTCAGCGTGGGGGTCTTGGGTACCTGAGAGTTTCGCGGCCGGCGTTGCTGGCGCCGGTGCTTGCCCCTTCGGTGCGGGCTGCCAGAAAGGCAGCTTCGGCTCTCCCCCCACGGTGAGTGGGATATGCAATTGGTACGCGTGAGTCTAGCGGGGGGGCTAGGTAAAGTCAAGTTAGGAACGGGCGTAAAATGCAAGTGCAAAGAAAAAAGAAAAAGAAAGAGAAAAAGGTAGCTCAACGGCAGCGGGTGATCAGAACGGTTTGATTAGGCTTGTGCGCCGGAGCGAGTGGGCATAATCTAATGCGCACGCGCGCGACCACAACCAATCTTCGTTAGAACGCTCGCACCGAGGTGCCTGCCATGGATCAACGCCCCGACTCTCCGCCTGGTAAGTATCTGGCCGCCTCGCTCGGCGTGGGCGCTCTCGCCTGCCTCACCTACCTGAGCGTGACCGTCCTGGTTTGGCTGGGGATGGTGGCGCTGTGGGATGCCCTCGACCAGCCCGACAACTATTATTTGTTTTTGGCCAGCCCATTTATTGCGGCGGGCATCGCCGCGCTGCTGGTTGTGCCGGCCGCGGTGCTGCTGCGCAAACGCCGCTGGCTGGGGCGCAGCGTGGCTTTGGGCGGGTTGGCCGGCAGCCTGGTGGTGCCGCTGCTGTGCCTGCTGGCGGCGGGCGCGCTGTGGCTCTTTGTTCGCGCAATGTGCGCGGGCAACCCGACAATGATGGGGTGCTGAGGTGTTCATGAGTTGCCTAACTATGGCACAAGCTCTAAACGTTCGCGGCCGATGAAGCCGTAGATCGAGCCGGGATGGTCGTGCCACACCTGCCAAAAAAGGGCGGCTGCTCGGGTTTCATCGCCATCTAGCTCGGCGGCCACCGCTTGACCGTAGAGCATGCGCGGACGCATGTATTGGTCAGCTTCGGGCAAGGCAGCCAGCGCCGCCGCGTAGATGGCTTCGGCTTCGGCGCGGCGGCCTGGGTCGAACAGCAGCGCTTCAGCAGCTTGCAGCGGCGTCGGCGTCGGCGTCGCCACCCAATCGAACGCTTGCCGCGCCAGGTCCCAACGATAAGTAAAGCCTTGCGCGTCGGCGGGCACGAGGTCTACCGTTGCGCCCACGGGTTGCAGGTGGTAATCCGTCACCCCATATGACGGTGGCAGCACACTTACAGCGCGGAGCGTATCGGCCACGGCAATTAGCCGGAAGGCTTGCAACCAATCGCCCAGATTTACGAGCACCACTGGCTGCACTGCGCCGGGCAAGTCGAGCTGAGTGATGACTGGTTGCAAAGGCGACCGTATGTCAGTGTCATTCCAGAGTTGGTCTTCCCAGGCCATCGCTGGCACTGCGCGAACGCCGTTTGCGTCACCGGCTAACACCCAGGGTTCCCATGGTTGGCTGGCTTTATTGGCGCTGATGATAACTATCCATTCCAACGTGTCATTGGGGTCGAGATTGAATTGTTCGGCCGCGCCCATGCGTACACCGGCCGCTTGCAGTTGGGCGGGGGCATCAGTCAAATCAGCCGGCGTCCACTGCCGCACCACGGCCAGGAAGGCCGCCCGCAAACTGCAAACGTCGTCGTCTACAGTTGGACCGAGGCTGTAGCCCCACGCCGCCAATTGGGGATTGGGCGCGTCGGCTGGTTGAGCCGCCAAGGCGGCTTGCATGGCCGCTTGAGCATGATCGCAGGCGCGGTAGAGGTCAGCCGGCCCCGTATACGCATCCAAGTATGACTGTGCGGCCACGGCCAGGGCCGGTGTGGTCAGCCCGCGTGTGGCGCTGATGACATCGTGCAGATCAGCCTGAAGCGCCGCCCGGTCATTTTGAAATGCTTTGGTGAGGCCAAGCTGAAAGAGCAAATAGGCCGAATATGCCGGCCCTGAGGCGGGCGGGGCGGCTTGGGCGATCCGAGGTTGCAACTGCGTGGCAATGCCAGCGTAATCGCCGGTCTCCCAGGCAGAACTGCGCCAAGTGGCCTCGAATTCGCTGAAGTATGCGTCGGGTTCTGGGTACGCGGCGGCGAGCGCGTAACCCTGCGACTCCCATACATACCGCCGGGTGATGTTATAGACGAAGTTAAAAATGTGGGTTTCAAGCAGCGCGCGGCCGGCCCCGGTTGGTTGGGTGTATTCCCAACTGGCGCTGCACTCTGTCAGGGGAATACCATAGGGGTTGGCTGGTCCCGTCGCCAGATCAGCAAAGTGATCGGCTTGCCATTGATAAATCTCTAGCTGCCCAACACACATGCTGCCGCTGGCGGCGCCGATTACCAAGGTTACTTCTGGCTGGCCGTCGCTGTTGAGGTCGCTCGGCGGGGGCAGGTGGTCATTGCCACCATCGAAGCGCCAATGACTGCGGATGAGCTTCAGCTCCACCTGCTGGGGAGCAACTGCATGGCCCGCCAAGTAGAGCCCGTCAAACTCGGTGAACCGTGTCGCGAGGTGAACCACACTCGCCTCCGCGCCGTCACTGAACAAGTTGGGCGCGGCCGCGATTTGAACCACGCGAAACCCGTGTTTGGCAGCCAATTGCGGCAAGGCCAATACATCACCCCCGGCCGCGTTTAATTCAGCTTCGAGCGTGTTGATGATCCACTCATCTGAGTCGGGGCTGCCCAAGACTGCATTAGCCGCCGCTTGCCGCCAGCGCATTTCATCTGCTACTGCGCCTGAAGGGAAGCGCGCTAGTTCTGTTTGGGCAACAAACTTAATGGCGGCCTGGGCACTGGTATAGCCAGGATGCAGCCCGAAGGCTCCAAAGTAATTATTGGTCCGCGCGTAGTTTTCTAGTTTGCCAAGTAACGCTAAGCTGCCCGCCGCGCTGGCCGGCCGGAGCACATAGCCAGCTGCGCTGAACGCTGGACCCGTGATGGGCGTTACGGACGCTTCCACAGAATCAAGAAACTGGCGGGGGGGCCACGTGGCCGTTGCAGTGGGGAATGGAAGTCTAGTCGGTGTGGACGGCGCGGGTGTGTTCGTTGCCGGTGGGGTGGCACTGGGCCGTGCGGTGTTCGCCACGCTGGTAGCGCTGCTGGCGGGCGTGGCGCTCGTGGCAGCGACCGCAGCAGGCGCAGCGCGACAGGCGGCTAACAATGCGGCCAGGGCCAGGGCGGCGGCGAGGAGCGGTTTTAGGTGAGGCGCGGCAGGTGTGGACACGGTTCCCCCAGAGTGGGTGCAAGTATAGGCGGCCTGACGAAAGTATGCCGTGGGCAGGTTACGGCCAGGGTGCGCCAAAGTTACCGTTGGGTTACCGGGTGGGGTGAATAGCGGGTGGCGCATGGGGTGAGGGGCTGACGGCGGCAAAGGGTGAAGCCGGGCAACCGCGCTGGGCCAACAAGCGGGCCAGGCTGGGCACGGTAATGGTGAAAAGCCGGCGGCGTTTGGTGCGGCGGCGCGGCAGGCCGAGCTTGGTGAAGAGGTGACCGATGCTGGAGGGGGTGTAGTCAATGAAAGTAGGCGGCCAGAAGCGCCGTTGGGCGCTGGCGATGACGAGCGGCAGGATGGTGGAGGCGGAGAACTCGAAAGTGCGGGCAGCGACAAAGGCATCAAAGTCGGGCGCGAAGAAAGAGGCTGGGAGGACGAGCACGTCAGCATCGCCGTCACCAGTTGGGTCGAGGCGTGAGGGGAGGGTGTCGCGAGTGTCGCGCTCGGCATCGCCGTCACCCATTGGGCTGAGACGTGCGGGGAGGGTGTCGCGGTCGTCGCGCTCGCCATCGCCGTCACCAATCGGGTCGAGGCGTGAGGGGAGGGTGTCGCGGTCGTCGCGCTCGCCATCGCCGTCACCGCGATGAAGTGATGCATTGGAACCGTCACCATTGTCATCGCCGTCACCACGATCAAGTGAGGCGTTGGAATCGTCACCATCGTCATCGCCGTCACCGCGATGAAGTGATGCGTTGGAACCGTCACCATTGTCATCGCCGTCACCGGCGGAGGGGCGGGGGGCGCAGCGCAGGCAGCCGGCGGCTAAGACGGGCTGGAGATAACTGCCGCGGGTCACAATGCCGTCGCCATAGCGGGTTTGCAAGGGGGGATGGCGGAAAGGTTGGCGGGCGTCAAGCTCGTCGGCGATGAGGTGCTGGACGGCGTGATAGACATGGTGGCTGACGGCCCATAAGGCGAGATCAATTTCTTCATCCACGAAAAGCGGGTGACGCTGGTCAAGTAGGGCGGCGAAGGGGTCGGGCAAGGCGGGAGATGGCATGGGTTAGGCTTCCATGCAAAAAGCGTAGGAAACAATTGTTCTACTTGTAAGAGGCAATTTGGACTGGAAAACAAGGGCAGGGAAGGGGAATTTAGCGGGCGGAGGAGATATGAGGCGGGATGGGGCAGAGCCAAACGGTCGGGGTAACATAAGACAGCGGGGTAATCAGCAGTAAAATCCTCACACGCAGCGTCGGGGGCTAAGGCACGCAAAGGAGAGTAAGCGCATGTCTCAATCAGGCACCACCACCGGCAACCTCAAGCTCCGCTCTGGCCCCGGCATGCAGTTCGAGCCGCCCATCGCCTACCTGGAGCCCAACACCGCGCTCGAAGTCCTCGGCGAAGACGGCGACTGGCTGCGCGTCCGCGTCGATGGCAAAGAAGGCTTCGTCGGCAAGAAGTATGTGAACGTCAGCGCCAACGCCGTGCCCGCCGACGCCGACGACACTGGCATCAAGAAAGCCGAGCCCAACCCCACCGACTCGGGCGGCCAGCATGCGGCCGGCCAGAGCGGCGGTTTTGCCAAGCGCAGCGCGCCGCCGCCCCAAAAGCCCGGCACCGCCGGCAAGGCCCACAAGGGCGTCGAGGACGAGTAACGCGCGGCACCGGGTAGATTTGGCGCGCGGGCGCGGCGCGGCTACAATCAGGGTCAGCCACCGCTCACATGAACGGCCACCGCCTAGACCCCGGCGCGCCCGCGCCACGCCACAGGAGAGAACCATGTCTACCATCGGCAAAGCCCGCGATAACATTCGGATGCGTGAAGCCGCCCGGCTCGATGCCGCCGAAGTTGGCTTCATCAACGTCACCAAAGAGATGGAAGTGCTCGGCGTGGAAGGCGACTGGCTGCGCGTGCGCTGGAACAACAAAGAAGGCTACGTCATGCGCAAGTTTGTGCTGGTGCCTGACACCGCCGCGCTGGAAGAGATGACCCACTACGCCGAGCCGCGCAGCAGCGCCCCCGCCGCCGCCGAGCAGGTAGTCGAGGCCAAGCCCAAGTCCAAGAAGCCCGCCAAGCCCACGCGCACCAGCGTCAAGCTCAGCGCCAAGAAGCCGGTGAACGACGAGGAGTAAGGCGAGGTCGGCCGACCGCAGCGTCCGTTGCGGCGCTGCCTGTGGGTAGGGGCGTAGCATGCTACGCCCAGCGCGCGCTACCAATAGACGTCGCGCCACAAGTCAAGCGCTTTACGCGTGGCGTGTCTATCTATGAACGGGCGTCGAATGAATTGTCAGGCGTTCGGCGGGCAGCGAGATCGGGCGTTAGCCGGGCCGGTTATCGCAGACGGCGTGGATGAAACGGATGGTCGGACGCGGCGTTGATTTAAACGTCGCGCCGCCTCACGCGCTCTCGTTCAGATACACCCGCTCCACACGGGCCATGATGCCGCTGACCGCATCGTACACATTCGTGCCCCAGCGCGCCGCCACGGTCTCGGCCGGCAAGTGCGCCTCACCCTGGCGGCCGATGAGCACCACCTCGTCGCCCACGCGCACCCCCGGCACGTGGCTGACGCTCACCACAATCTGATCCATGCACACCCGGCCGCGCACCGGCGCCGGCTGCCCGCCCACCAGCACCCCGTTCACATTCTTGGGCACGCGCCGGTAACCATCCGCATAGCCCACCGGGAGCACCGCTACCGTCTCCGGCGCGGGCGTCACATACTCCGGCCCATAACTGATGCCGTGGCCGGCGGGCAGGGTCTTCACCTGGGCCACGCGCGTCTTCCAGGTCAGCGCGGCCTGCAAACCGGCCGGCGCCGGCACCTCGTCCGACGGGTCGAGCCCATACAGCAAGATGCCGCTGCGCACCAGGTCATAGCGCGCGGCCGGCTGGCGCAGCACCGCCGCCGAGTTGGCCGCATGCACCAGCGGCGGCCGCAGCCGGGCCACACTCAGCGCCTCCAGCACGCCATCCAGCGCGTCAAGCTGCACCACCGTGGAGGTTTGATCGTCCAGGTCTGAGGCCGCAAAGTGCGTGAACAGCCCGGTGACGGCCAGCCCGTCCAGCGCCCGCAGCCCGCGCATAAAGGCCAGCGCGTCGGGCGGCAAGATGCCCAGGCGGCCCATGCCGCTATCGAGCTTCACATGCACGTTGGCCGTGCGCCCCTGCTCCCGCGCCAACGCCGCATAGGCCGCCGCCGTGTCGTGATCGAAGGCCGCCAGCGTCAGGTCGTGGGCAATCGCTTCGGCGGCCTGGCTGGGCGGCGTGTAGCCCATCACCAGGGCAGGCGCGCTGATCCCACCCGCCCGCAGCGCCAGCCCCTCGGCCGGGCGCGCCACGGCCAGCCAACTGGCCGCCGCCGCCAGCGCCGCGCGGCCCACCGCCACCGCACCGTGGCCGTAGCCATCGGCCTTGACCACCGCCATCAGCGGCGTGCCGCCCGCCAGCGCCAGCAGCTGCCGCGTGTTGTGGCGAATGGCGGCCAGGTCGACTTCGATCCAGGTGAGGGTGGTGGGGGAGGGGGTCATGCGGGCGAGTATAGCAAAGGCCGGGGACTCAAGGGATTTCGCTTCGCTCAGGGGACTCAAGCGCGGCAGTGGCGAGCAATCACTGGTAACTATCCGCCCCCGAGTCCCCAAGCGAGCACAGCGATGCGTACTCCCTTGAGTCCCCGGCTCTTGACCATCGCGCCTGTATAATCCGCCTCGCATGACCCTGCCTGTCGTCTTCATCCTTGCCATGGTGGCGGGGGCCGCCGTGCTGCTCATCAGCGAGCGCCTGCGGCCGGATTTGGCCGCGCTGCTGGTGCTGGTGGTGCTGGGGCTCACCGGGCTGGTGGCCCCGGCCGACCTGTTCAGCGGCTTCAGCCGGCCGGCCGTCATTACCATCATGGCGCTGTATATCATCACTGCCGCGCTGGAGCGCACGGGGGCCACACGCATATTGGGCCAGCTGCTGGCGCGGGCCGGCGGCGCGGGCGAGGCGCGGCTGGTGGTGGTCATCATGGCGGCGGCGGCGGCGCTCTCGCTGGTGATGAATACCATTGCCTCGGCGGCGGTGCTGCTGCCGGTGGTGATTGGCCTGGCGCGCCAAACCGACCGGCGGCCGTCGCGGCTGCTGATGCCGCTGGCCTTTGGCTCGCTGCTGGGCGGCATGGCCACCCTGTTCACCACCGCCAACATCTTGGTCAGCGGCGTGCTGGTCGAGGCGGGTTATCGGCCCTATGGTGTGTTTGACTTTGCGGCGGTGGGCCTGCCCATGGCCGTGGCCGGCATCTTGTATATGACTTGGTACGGCCGCCGCCTGCTGCCCGACCGGGCGCTGTGGGGGCGGCCTGGCGGCGAGCGCCCCAGCGGCACCCTGACGGAGGCCTACGGCATGCAGCAGGCCGTTAGCGCGGCCTATGTGAAACCGGGCTCATCCATGGCGGGGCTCACGCTGAGCGAGGGGCAGTGGGGCCGCCAACTGGGGCTGACGGTGGTGGGCATTAGCCGGGGCGGCAGCGTGAACCTGGCCCCGCCCGCCGCCGAAGAGGTGCTGGAAGGCGACCTGATCCTCTTCACGGGCGCCACCGATGATGCCGAGCTGAGCCGGTTTGGCCTGAAGCTGACCGCCGACCCGAGCTGGACGGGGCAACTGGCCTCGGATGAGGTCAGCCTGGTGGAGGTGACTCTGGCCCCGCGCTCGAGCTTTGCCGGCAACACGCTGCGCGAGCTGCAATTTCGCGAGAAGTATGAGCTGCGGGCGCTGGCGCTGTGGCGCGAAGGCAAGACCCTGCGCGACGCGCTGGCTGAGATCCCGCTGCGCTTTGGCGATGCGCTGCTGCTGCAAGGGCGGCGCAGCAAGATCAAGCTGCTGCGGGCCGACCCCGGCCTGATTGTGCTGGAAGAAGACACCGGGCCGCTGCAGGTCTCGCGGCGGGCGGTGCTGGCGGTGACCGTGACCACGCTGGCGGTGATCTTGGCGGCCACCAACGTGCTGCCGATTGCCGAGAGCATGTTCGCGGCGGCGGTGCTGCTGCTGCTGACCGGCTGCTTGGAGATGAACGAGGCCTACCAGGCGATTGAGTGGCGCTCGATCTTCATTATTGCGGGGATGCTGCCGCTGGGCCTGGCCCTGAGCACCACGGGGGCGGCGGCGCTGCTGGGCGCGGGATTGGTGGGGGCGTTGGGCGGGCTGGGGCCGCTGGCGGTGGCGGCGGGCTTGTTTGCGGCCAGCACACTGCTGACGCAGGTGATGAGCGCGCAGGTCACGCCTCTGGTGCTGGCGCCGGTGGCAATTGCGGCGGCGCAGCGGCTGGGGGCCGACCCGCGCGCGCTGGCGCTGGCCGTGGCGCTGGGCTGCTCGACGGCCTTTATCACGCCGATCAGCCATGCCAGCAACCTGTTGGTAATGGGGCCGGGCGGCTACACTTTTCGGGATTATGCGCGGGTGGGCGCGCCGCTGACCCTGCTGCTGTTTGCGGTGATGCTGGCGGGGCTGGCGCTGTGGTGGGGGGTGCGGTGAGCGCGTGGGGGACGGGACGAGGCCGTGAGGTGGCCGGGGTGATGAGGCCAACAAGGGAAGGGGTCTAAAGGGACTAGGGGGTCTAAAGGGTTGGTGACCAGCACGCTGATCGCCATCAATCGGCCAACGAGCAGGATGAGTGTGAACAGATCCTTTAGACCCTTATGCGCTTTATACCCTTCTTGACTGAATATGCCTGACCACTATTTTGCCCGAGCGTTTGTCAGGTCGGCCCGCTGATGCGCCGCATCGTGGTGGCGGGCGGCCTTGGTTTCTTCGGGGCCACGGCAGTGGAGCGACTGCGCGCGGCCGGGGCCAGACCGTTGACGGCGGCGCGACGGGCTGGCGCGGCAAACCTACGCTTGGATGTGGAAGACCGCGCTTCGCTGCGGGCGGCGCTGCGGCCGGACGATGTGGTGATTGATACGGTCGGGCCGTTTCAAGACCGGACGACGGCGCTGGCCGAGGCGGCGCTGGAGATCGGCTTTGACCTGATCGATATTGCCGACAGCCGCGCGTATGTGGCGAAGCTGTATAGCTTGCACGATCAGTTTGCGGCACGGGGGAACCGGCTGCTGACGGCGTGCAGCTCGGTGAGTGCGGTGAGCGCGGCGATGGTGCGGCACAGCGGCGTGACGGATCCGGTGCGGGTGACGGGTTTTCTGGCGCCGGCCACGCAGTATGCGGCTAACCCCGGCAGCGGCGCGTCGCTGCTGCGGAGTGTGGGGCAGCCGGTGCAGGTGCTGCGCGACGGCGCTCTGACCACGCGCATCGGCTGGCGTGACCGACGCACGCTGACCATGCCCGCGCCGATTGGGCGGATGACCGGGCGGCTGTACGAGAGCGCCGATTGCGTGACCCTGCCGAGTGTATGGCCCACGCTGCGGACGATTGATTTCTATGTGGACAGTCGGGTGTTGGCGCTGAACCCGCTGCTGGATGGGGCGGCGCGCTCGCGGCTGATGCACCGGCTGATGACGGCGTTTCTGCGGCCGGGGCTGGCGGTTTCGCGGCTGCTGGGCTCGGCCACGGGCTGCCTGGCGTATGAGATCGAGGCGGCCAGTGGGGCAGTGCGGCGGTATGCGCTGATTGGGTCGCACCATGGGCATTACACGCCGGTGGCGCCGGCGGTGCTGGCGGCTTTGGCGATTGCGGAGGGGCGGTTTGAGGGGCGAGGACTGGTGCCGCCGGATGGGTATGTGGAGCCGGAGGTGTTGTTTGGGTATCTGGGCGAGTACGAGGTGCGGTTAGTAGCGTTATGAAGAGGCCGCGATGGACGAGGCGCTTTACAAACATTGACCGCGAATTACGCGAATGGCGCGAATTGGGTTGAGATGGGCCGCGGGGTTACAGAGGTGAGCCCTAACGCGCACGACTTTCGATGGCTTTGTAAGGGGGCCGGTGTTGTGCGAGTTGTGATCGTGAGCTTCATGGTAGTAGGAATATTGCTGTCAGGATGTAGATCAGGGCCGACAACGACCCCGACTTCTACAGCTTCGGCGACTACTACATCAGCGCCAACGGCGACAGTTCCCTCGACAGCCACCGTTACAGCCGCAGCCACAGTGACAGCAACACTCGCAAACACTCCAACGGAGACGGCGACGCCAATGGCGACTGCGCTCGCCACGTGTCCTCCCAGATTGGGGCCGACTGCTACTATCCCGACGACCACCACCTTGCCAAGTGGCGCCACCTGGATTACGGGCGTATTCCATTCTCAAGGGCGGGTTGGGCCAGATTGCCTGACATACTATCGGCTGTTTGAATTTTTTGAAGGTGGTGAGGTTTTATCGGTATTGGTTGGGACGAACGATCTGGCTGGCGATTGGCCCACGATTAATGACTGGTTCCACGCTGACAACAAAGAATATTATCGAGATCTGCCGCACTTATGGATTTCCGAAACATTTTCAGGGTGGTATCGCTTGGATGGCGGTGACATTGAACTGGAAATCTGGCAACGAACACTTTACGTCTCGTCCGAAATTGTCAGCGTTGGTGACCACTGGTACCAATACTATGGCGGAGAATACGTTGGCAACCAACTGCGCTTTGACTATTACAATCGGGAAGGCTTGGAATACGGTGAGGCGGCTATACGTGATCAGGATGAATATGAGTACACACAATTGGCGGTGGCCGACACTTAGGCCCGCGTTCTTGCTCGACTGGAAACCGTCGTTGGTAAAGAAGCATGTTTGAGTTTGAGCTGACACATACGGATGGGGCGGCGCGGACGGGGGTGTTCAAGACGCCGCATGGCGATTTGACGACGCCGGTGTTCGCGCCGGTGGGCACGGCGGCGACGGTGAAGGCGCTGACGCCCGTGCAGCTGCGCGAGCTGGGCGCGACGCTGGTGCTGAGTAACACCTATCACCTGTATCTGCGGCCGGGCGATGGGCTGCTGCGCGAGCTGGGCGGGCTGCACCAGTTTATGCGCTGGGATGGCCCGATGCTGACCGACAGCGGCGGGTTCCAGGTGTTCTCGCTGAGCGACACGCGCAAGATCGATGCTGACGGCGTGACGTTCAAGAGCCACATCGATGGCTCGCTGCATCGCTTCACGCCGGAGAAGTCCATCGCCATTCAGGAGAATTTGGGCGCCGATGTGATCATGACGTTTGATGAGTGCCCGCCGCCGCTGGATCGCGCGTATAACGAGATTGCGCTGGCGCGCACGCACGCCTGGGCGGCGCGCTGCCTGGCTGCCAAGACGCGGGCCGATCAGGCGCTGTTTGGGATTGTGCAGGGCGGTATCTTCCCTGATTTGCGCGTGCAGTCGGCGCGCTACCTGGTGGGGCTGGATTTGCCGGGCTATGCCATTGGCGGGCTGGCGGTGGGCGAGACCAAGGCGCAGATGCACGCCATGCTGGAGGTGGTGCAGGCCGAGCTGCCGGCGAACAAGCCGCGCTATCTGATGGGCGTGGGCTCGCCGGAAGATTTGGTGAATGGCGTGGCGCGCGGGGTCGATATCTTTGACTGTGTGCTGCCCACGCGGCTGGCGCGCAACCACGCGGCTATGACGCGCACGGGGCGGTTGAATATGAAGAACGCGCCTTTCGCCCGCGACCCCGGGCCGGTGGAGCCGGGCTGCACCTGCTACTGCTGCGCCAACTTCAGCCGCGCCTATGTGCGGCACTTAGTCGTGGCCGATGAGATTTTGGCGGCCGTGCTGCTCTCGATGCACAACGTGCATGTGCTGCTGACGATTATGCGCGAGATGCGGGCGGCGATTGCGGCGGGGACGTTCGCGGCGTATGCGGAGCGGTTCTTGCAGGCGTATGGCGGCGGCAAGGTGGAGGGGGACTCAAGGGACTGAAGGGACTTCGCGCGTTCGCTGCGCTCACGCGCTGTGGGACTTGGGGACGATTAGAGTCCCAGGCTGCTGATGGGGCTTGCGACGGGTGGAAGCAAGAGACGGTATGGTATCCTCCGGCCAGAGTGACTGGCTTTGGGGGAGGCTCCGATTTTGCATCCGCCCTGAGTCCCCCGTTTCGCCGCTGCCTCTTCATTTGAAACCATTTAGTTTGATAAGGCGCTTATGACCATCTTTCAGGCAATTGTGCTGGGCATTGTGCAAGGGCTGACCGAATTTCTGCCGGTGTCGTCGTCGGCGCATTTGGTGCTGCTGCCGTGGCTGCTGGGGTGGAGCTTTCCGGCGGATGCTAAGTTTGTGTTCGACGTGCTGGTGCAGCTGGGCACGCTGGTGGCGGTGATCATCTATTTTTGGAACGACCTGGTGCTGATTGCGCTGGCGGTATTGGCCGGGCTGGCGCAGGGCAAGCCGTTTGGCACGGCCGAGGCGCGGCTGGGCTGGCTGGTGGTGCTGGCGACCATCCCGGCGGTGGTGTTTGGGCTGCTCTTCAAAGACTATTTTGAGGCCACCTGGGGCAGCATCAGCGCCACAGCGGTGCAGCTGCTGGTGACGGCGGTGCTGTTGGTCCTGGCCGAAGTGCTCGGCCGCGGCACGCGTGAACTGAAGAGCGTCAACTGGATCGATGCGCTGGCGACGGGCTTTGCGCAGGTGCTGGCGATCTTGCCGGGGGTGTCGCGCTCGGGCAGCACGATTGCGGCGGCGCGCGCGCGCGGGCTGACGCGGCCGGCGGCGGCGCGCTTTAGCTTCTTGATGTCGATACCGGTGATGGTGGGCGCGGGGGTGGTGGCAGGCAAAGACTTGCTGGATGTGCCGAACTTTAGCAGCTACCTGCTGCCGATTGGGCTGGCGACGGTGGTGGCGGGGGTGGTGGGGTATGTGGCCATCCGCTGGTTTTTGGGGTATTTGAATCGTGGGTCGCTGTATGGGTTTGCGGTGTATTGCGCGGTGGTGGGGGTCGTGTTTTGGGTGCTGGCGGCGATACGGTAACGGACGCTTTAAACATTTGCCACGAATTACACGAATTACACGAAGGGGGTACGGTCAGCACGGCGTTGGATGGTGCAGGCGGGCGGTCGCGTGGATAAGCCTCAGCCTTCTGGTTCTTGCGGCCGGCTGCGCCCAGCCTTCGCCCACGCCGCCGCCGACACCGGCTCTGGTGCGGGTGCTGGCGACGGATTTGACCGAGCCGCTGGCTTTGGATTTGGCGCTGGCGTATGCGGCCGAGCAGCCGGCGGTGGTGGTGGCGCCCACGTGGGCGGAAGCGGACGGGCTGGCGGCGAGCTTGACGGCCGGGCAGGCCGACCTGGCGCTGACGGTGACGCCGGACGCGGCGCTGTATGGCACGCCACTGGGGTATGTGCCGATCAGCGTAGTGGTCAATCTGGCTAATCCGCTAGACGAGCTGAGCCTGGAGCAGGTGCAGGGGCTTTTCACCGGGCGCGTGGCCGATTGGAGCCAGGTGGGCTGGCAGGGGCAGGTGGTGGTGGCGGCGCGCGCGCCGGAGAGCGATGCCGGCCGGGCCTTCGCCGGGCAGGTGTGGGGGGACGCGGCAGAGGCGATTGTCTCGCCCAATGCGCGGCTGGCGCCCAGCTGGGCGGCGATGCAGACGCTGGTGGGTGATGACCCCTATGCGGTAGGCTATGTGATTGGCCCTGCTTTGACGGATGACTTGAAGCCGCTGCGGCTGACCGATGCGGACGGCGCGGTGGTGAGCTTGCAATTATTGGTGGTGGCGATGGCGGCCGGCGAGCCGAGCGGGGCGGCGCGCGGGTGGCTGGCCTGGGCGCAGGGGGAGGCGGGGCAGGGGGTGGTGGCGGAGCGGCATGGGGCGTTGAAACCTTAAGGGCAAAGAAAAAAGAAAAAGAAAGAGAAAAAGGCAGCTCAACGGATCGGGATGGTCGGAGAGTTTGGCACGGCCAAGCTGATTGAGGTGCGATCTAGCGGTGTTGATGGCATGAGCGAGGCCCTTCGCGCGCAGCCATGGCGTTAATAGCAAGTGATGGCGGTCGCGCTCAGGGTGACAGTCTCTCTTTATTGGCGCAGTCACCACAATTGGCGAAATGTCCGCTTGTACCTAGACCTGTCCACTCTCAAGTGGTAAGGGGTAAGGGTGACATTTTCAGCTTGGAATCAACCGCAAGGGATTTGGGAATAATTCGATGTTTGAGATGATTGCGTTTGATGCCGATGACACGCTGTGGCACACTGAGCAGTTGTATGTGGATGTGCAGGCGCAGTTCAAGGCGCTGCTGGATGGTTACATCAACACCGACGCACTGATGACGCAGTTCTATGCGGTGGAGATGCGCAACCTGGATTACTTTGGCTACGGCGTGAAGGGCTTTGTGCTCTCGATGATCGAGACGGCCATTGAGCTGACCGGCGGGCGCGTGGCGGGCGGCGACATTCAAAAGCTGATCGACCTGGGCAAGCAGATGCTGCGGGCGGATGTGCAACTGCTGCCGGAGGTGGAGGCGACGGTGCTGGCGCTGGCGCAGACGCACCCGCTGATGATCATCACCAAGGGCGACTTGTTCGACCAGGAGAGCAAGGTGGCGCGCAGCGGGTTGGGCGCGCATTTTCGGCATGTGGAGATTGTGAGCAGCAAGACGCCGGCAGCCTATACGGCGCTGCTGAAGAAGCACGGGCTGGCGCCGGAGCGGTTTTTGATGGTGGGCAATTCGCTGAAGAGCGATGTGCTGCCGGTGGCGGAGATCGGCGCGACGGCGGTGTATGTGCCGTATGCGCTCACCTGGGAGCACGAGAAGGTGGCGGATGCGGATGCGAGCCGCTATCGGCAGATTGCGAGTTTGGGGGAGCTGCCGGCTTTGGTGGCGCGGATCGAGGCGGAGGCGGCGTAGGGATCGTCCGCTTGAACAACTGGCCACGAATTACGCGAAGAGCGCTAATTGGGTTAGGGAAGCTATTGGGTTGATGTAAGTGGAAGCGGGAAGGGGATAGAGATGAATAATTGTCCAGTGGATGAGAACCAGGCGTTGGAAGCGGTGACGCTGGCGGAAGGGCTACCGGCGCATCGCTGCCCGACGTGCACTGGGGTATGGCTGAGCTCGAACGAGTATGTGCGCTGGGTGATGGCGCGGCCGAGTTTGCTGCCAGAGGTGGCGGCGGACGACGGGCCAGTGCCGACGTGGGACACGCAGACGCTTAAGTTGTGCCCGGACTGCGGCCACTATCTCACGCGCTACCGGGTGCTGCCCAACGTGCAATTTTGGCTGGACCGCTGCGGCCACTGCAACGGCGTGTGGTTCGACAAGCAGGAGTGGGAGACGGTGACGGCCCGTAACCTGCAAGACAAGGTCAACCAGTTCTTCACGAAGCCGTATCAAGAGAAACTGCGCCAGGCCGAAGCCGCCGCGCAGATGGATAAGCTGTATCAGCAGAAGTTCGGCGCGGCCGACTACGCCAAAATCAAAGAGCTCTATGCCTGGCTGCGGCCGCACCCGCAGCGGGCGATGCTGCTGGCGTATTTGCAGGCGAATGACCCATATAAGATATAGGTGAGACGCCGCTACTGGGCGCGAGAGAAGGGCAACGCGGCCGAATTGGTGGCGTCGAGCACGCGCTCGCGGTGGTTGGGGCGCATGACGGCGGGGAGGGCGTCTTTGGGGAAATATGCGGCGGCTTGAGTCTCAGCGGTCGACTGCAAAAGCACGCCGCCGATGACGTTGGCCGCCAGGATGATGGCCAGCGCGCCTTCGCTGGCGACGCTGTAGAAGCCCGTGACCCGTGTCGGTTGAATAATCAGGCCGGTTTCTTCCCAGACCTCTCGGACGGCGGCCTGCTCGACGGTTTCACCATGCTCCAACAAGCCACCGGGCAAGCCCCATGGCGCGTCTGGAAAGCGCGACTGTACCAGCAGCACAGTGTCGGCCTGCCAGATGGCGACCAACACCGCGACCAAATGGCGCGGCCGTGCGTCAGCGGGCGATATCACGGCAGGCTCGGCGGGGGGACGATGAAGGACTCGGCTTCGGCCAGCATTTCGGCCTGGGTGCGGCCGGGGTGGACGTAGATGACTTTGATGCGCGGGTCGAGCTGGAGCGTGACGCTGGGCAGGCTGCTGATCCAGGCGCGCGTGTCGGGGATGGGCAGCAGCGTGTAGTCGGACCAGACGAACCAGAAGCGCTCCCCGTTGGCTAGGGCCTCCTCGTGCGGGCCGCGGTCGTTGGCATCTACGACGGTGGCGGCCTGGTGGGGGGCGTAGAAGCGGATGAAGGCCTGCACATCCGGCGCGCCGAGCGTGTCACCGGGCCGTACGTTGGCAGTGAGGAAGGCGCCGACCCGCCGCCAGTCATCTTTGGGCACGGCGTAGTCGGCCAGCACCGCGCGCAGTTGTAGCAGACCGAGCGCGGCAGTCACAATCCCCAGCGTCAGCAGGCCGGCGCGCGCATGGAGTTGGCGCGCCACCCAGGCCGCCACGACCACCAGTCCCGAGACAATCAAGAGCAAATAGATCGGCAGCGCGAAGAGGATGTAGCGCAGCGCGAAGAACTGCTGGCGGTATTGGAGGTAGATGATGACCAGCGCCGGCGCCAGCAGCAACCACAGCGCGCCGAAGCCGGCGTGGGCGCGGTGTACTTTCGCTTGCGCGGCGAGGCCCAGCGCGGCCAGTGCCAGGTAGGGCAGCAGCGCCCAGCCGCCGCCCCCGCCAAAGAAGGGCAGCACGCCCACCAAGAAGAAATCGGCGGTGAGGGCGTTGCCCAGCGGCAGCACCGCGCCCGTATCGGCGCCAACGAGGCCGCCCGCGGCGGGTGCGCCGGCCAGCGCGCCGAGGAACTGCTCGGCAAAGAGCACTAAATGCTCGGGGCGGGCGGCGACGAACAGCGCGGCCAGCCCGGCCAGCGCGCCCAGGCCAAAGCCCAGCAGGTCGGGCCAGCGCCAGTGGTGGGCGCGCACCCCCTCCATAAGAAACGCCAGCGCCACAAAGACCGCTTGCGCGGCGATGAGCATGGTGAAGAAGAAATGGGTCAGCGCGCCGAGCACGGCGCAGATCGCAACGAGCAGCCAGGCGCGGGCGCGAAAATCTGCGCGGGGGCGGCCCGATTTCCAGGCGCGGTCGAAGGCGTAGAAGTCTAGAATCGTGATGAGTAGATAGAGGGCGTAGGGCCGCAGCTCCTGGCTGTATTGCACGGCCAGCAGCGCCACGGCCAGCAGCGCCGTGGCGGCCAGCGCAGCAGGTTGAGTGAGGCGGCCGGCGAGAGGCCGCAGCCAGCGGCGGGCCAACGGCAGAAAGGCGGCCACGGCCAGGAGGCCCCAGACGGCGGCCGGGTAACGCAGCCAGAATTCCGCGCGGCCGGGAGCGGCATCCACCGGCGCGATGCCGGCCAGCCAGACGTGGGTGATGACGTAGTCAAGCGGGCGGGCGGCGTGGGCGATGAGCAGGTCGCCCATGTGGCTAAAGGGGCGCTCGGCCACCTCGATCTGGCGCAGCTCGTCGTACCACAGGCTCTTGGCGCCCAGGGCGTGCAGGCGTAAGGCCCAGCCGGCCAGCAAAATCAGCACGGCGGCGATGAGCGACCGGCGAAGGGTGGCAGGGCGCGGGCTAGGCACGTTCAGACATACGCAGCCGAGGGGAAGGCGCTTTGCGGCGCGACGGCTCAATCAGCCAGGAAGGGGTTCTCGCGCCGCTCGGCCCCGATGGTGGTCAGCGCGCCGTGGCCGGAGCAGACGGTGGTTTCATCGGGCAGAGCCAGCAGCACCGTGCGGATGCTATGCATGAGAGTCGCATAGTGGCCGCCGGGCAGATCCGTGCGGCCGATGCCCTGCTCGAAGAGCACATCGCCGCTGAAGACGACGCCCCCGGCTGGGTGATAGAAGGCCACGTGGCCGATGGTGTGGCCGGGCACGAAGAGCACGTCGAGGGTCAGGCTGCCGGCGCTGACGGGCTGGCCGGGCGTGAGCAGCCAATCGGGCTCGGGGCAGGGCGGGATATCGAGGCCGAAGAGCGCCGCACCACCGCGCTGGCGCATGAGGGGCAGCTCGAGCGGGTGGATGCCGAAGGGCGCCTTTGTGGCGGCGGCGACCTCGGCCACGGCGCCGAGGTGGTCAAAGTGGGCGTGGGTGAGCAGCACGGCGCGGGTGTTCCAGCCGCGCTCGGCCAGGGCGGCCAGCAGGCGCGGGGCCTCACCGCCGGGGTCGATAACGACGGCGTCTTGTGTGGTTGGGTCAGCGACGAGGTAGCAGTTGGTTTGGATGGGGCCGACGGGCACTTGGAGGACTGCGAGCGGGACGGGCATGCCGGGGAGCATAGCATAAATGGGCGCGAGGGAGGGCGCAAACGATGACGGAGGCCGTGGTCTGGCGCACACCGGTAGAACTGGTGCGGATTGGGTTTGAGAGAGGGCGCCTGGTGCTGATGAACGAGGCCCACAGCGGACTGCGGCGCTGTGTGCGCACGCGGGTGATTGGGCGGCAGGTGCTGCCAGCGGCGCACGCGGCGGGTGTGCGGCACCTAGCAATGGAGGCGCTGTATCCATGGTTCGCGGATGAAGCCAACCGGGCGCGGCAGGTTCCAGATGGGCTGGGCTATCTGGCGCAGCCGGAGATGCGGTCACTGATCCAGGCGGCTTTGGATTTAGGCTGGACGCTGCGGCCGTATGAAGCCGAGTCGTGGCGCTGGCTGGCGGAGAAGTATGGCTACTCTGAACCGATAGATGCGGCCACGCGGCTGGCGCATGAGGCTGAGCTGCACAGCCTGGAATACACCAACTGGCGCGAGGCGGAGCAGGCGCGCAATCTCGTGAAGATTCTCGCCGAGCTACCAGCGGAGGCGAAGCTGTTGGTGTGGTGCGGCAACGGGCATCTGAGCCAGATGCCGGGGCAGGGGTGGGTGCCGATGGGCTATCACCTGGCGCAGGCGGGGGCAGCGCCGTTTGCGATTGACCAGGCCATAACGGTGAATTTTGAAACGGGGAGTGGGGCGGTGCGCGGCGCGCTATTGGAACGTTACCGGGCGGAGTTAGAAGTGCGCGGTGGCACAGCTGGGTGGCTGAGCGCAGAAGCACCCGCGGGAGCGCCGCCGGCTTTTGGGACGGAGGCTGTGCTGCTGTCGGTCGAGAACGAGTTGGAGTGAAGGAGGTTGTGAATAGGATTGGCGAGGCCCTTCGCGCGCAGCCGCTATGTTAGGACGATGTTGCGCGGTCGCGCTCAGGGTGACATGAGAAATAGGATGGGCGATCAGGCCGGCCTCTTGCGGGAGCAGGGATGATGGTTAAGTTAGGTGGTCGGTTGGTCCACTAAGCCGCTTCGGCCAGGATGAGCGCGGCGCGCAGGAGGACGTTGGCGCCGTTGACGCAGTCATCCCAGGCGGTGAACTCGAGGGGGGAGTGGCTGATGCCGGCGCGCGAGGGCACGAAGATCATGCCGGCCGGCGTGATGGGCGCGAGGGCTTGCGCGTCGTGGCCGGCGCCGGACACCAACTCGGTGTGGGTCAGGGCCAGCGACTCGGCGGCGGCGATGATGGCGGCCTGGGCCTGGTAGCTCATGGGGGCCGGCGTGCAGCCGCCCAGCGGCTCGATGTTCAGCTCCAGGCCCGATTGGCGCGCCACCAGCCCGGCCAGGCTGAGCAGGGTGTCTTCCAGCTCGGCGAGGCGGGCGGCCTCGGGTGCGCGAAATTCGAGGGCCAGCTCGGCCAGGCTGGGGATGATGTTGTAGGCGCCGGGCTCGAAGCGCATCTGGCCGATGTTGACGGCGCAACCGGGGAAGTCACGCACGACCATTTCGCGAGCGGTGAGCAGGAAGGTGGCCGCGCCCAGGCCGGCGTCGCGGCGGGCATCCATGGGCGTGGTGCCGGCGTGGTTGGCGGCGCCGGTGAAGGTGACGCGGTAGCTGGTGATGCCGACGATGGCGGTGACCACGCCGATGACGATGGCGCTCTGGGTGAGGCGCGGCCCCTGCTCGATGTGCAGCTCGAGGTAGCCGGCCAGGGTGGCCGGGTCGCGCCGGGCCTTGGCCAGCTGGGTTTCGTCCAGGCCGGCGCGGGCCAGGCCGGCCTCCAGCGCGGGGCGGCCACCCCGCGGCAGGCGCAGCGCTTCGGCTGAGAGCGTGCCGGCCAGCGCCTGGCTGCCTAGCTCGCCGACCAGCGTGCCTTCCTCGTCGGTGAAGTCGATGGCCTCCACGTGCACGGGCAGCGCCACACCGGCCTCGCGTAGGGTGCGCAGGGCCTCCAGCGCGGCCAGCACGCCCAGCGCGCCGTCGAACCGGCCGCCGTTGGGGACTGAGTCTAGGTGCGATCCGAGCAGCAAGGTGCGCGCGCTCGGCTGGCGCGAGGGCAGGATGGCGCTGTGGTTGCCGGCGGAGTCGACCTGGGTGGTCAGGCCGGCCGCGGCGGCCCGGTCTAGGAACCAGCGGCGCGCCTCGAGATGGGCGGCGCTGAGCGAGGGGCGATTGACGCCGGGGTTATCGCTGCCGGCGGCGACCGCGCCGATGGCGGAGAGGGCGTCAAAGTCGGCGCGCAGACGGTCGGCGTTGATGGTGAGAGGCATGGGGCGGGATTGTAGCCTGGGGACGTCAAAAAGAAAAAGAAAGAGAAATAGAGAGACAGAGGCCGCGAGATTGGCATGGGCGCAGTTTGCCTATAAACTCTCGGACGGCTCGGTTGCCGGGCCACCTACGCCTTAATACACCTACATCGTTGCCAGGGGGGAAACCACATGCTGACTGTTCAAGCTCGTCGCACCTCTGCCGCGCTGGTTCGTGTTATCGCTGCGCTGCTGTTAGCCGTTGGCTCGTTGCCGGTGGTAGATGGACGTTTACTGCCGACACCCGTCGCGTTGGCGGCGGGCTACACCGTTAACGATTTGAGCGACGCGGGCGACGGCACGTGTGACGACACCTGCACACTGCGCGATGCGATTTTAGCGGCCAATGCCAGCGGCGGCGCGGACACGATTGACTTCAGCGCCAGCGGCGCGATTGTGCTGGGCGCAACGCTGCCGGCTATCACCGACACGCTGACGATTGACGGCAGCGGGCAGACGGTGGCGGTGGACGGGGCGAATAGCTACCGGGTGTTCACCACGACGGCGCCGGTGACGCTGACGGCGCTGACGGTACAGCATAGCAACGCGGGCAGCGACGGTGGCGGAGCGTTTTTTGGGGCGGCAACCGTCTTGAACGGCATGACCTTCTTTAGAAACACGGTGAGCGGTAGTAACTCGGGTGGGAGCGGGGCGTACTTTGCTGATAGCGCGACCATCAACAACTCAAGCTTCATCAGCAATACAACCGATGCTTATGGTGGCGGGGCTTATTTTGCCGACGTCGCCACAGTCAGTGGTACGACCTTTCTAAGCAATACAGCGGTGAACGTCGGTGGTGGTGCAGTATTTGTTGGCCAAGCGATCATCACCGCCACGACCTTCCTGAGTAATGTAGCCAGTAGTGGCGGTGGCGCCAATTTTCTTGGCAGCGCGATGGTGACTGCCACGACCTTCCAGGGAAATGGGGCTGCATCGCTCGGTGGGGGCGCCTATTTTGGCGTTGCGGCGACCACGGCCGGCACGACCTTCGACAGCAATACCGCTGAGAGTGATGGCGGCGGGGCATATTTTGCCAATCAAGCGACGGTAATTGATACGACCTTTATTGGCAATAAGGCCGATAGTAACGGCGGCGCACGTTTCACTGGTAGGGCAGTGGTCAGCGGCTCGACCTTTAGCAACAATACGGCGCGCGCGGGCAGTAGTGGTGGAGCAGGGTTTGCCGGTGTATCAACGATCACCGGCACAACCTTCGTGAGCAATACGGCGATCAATAACGGTGGCAGTGCGGTATTTAACGACCAAGCGATCATCACCAACACGACCTTTATGAGCAGTACCGCCGGGAATAATGGTGGTGGCGGAATGTTTTTTAACCTAGCGACCCTGTCAGCAGTGAGTTTTATCAGCAACACGACGACCGGCGGCTATGGGGGCGGGGCAACTTTCTTCGATGCCGCGCGACTGACCGGAGGCCTCTTTAGCCGCAATCAGGTGCTAAACAGTAATCAGGCTGGCGGTGGGGCCTACTTCGTCGGCGCAGCGGTGCTGACCGATACCAGTTTCATAAGCAATACGGCCGGCATAAACGGTGGAGGGGCGCGGTTTGGGGCGGCGGCGACCGTGGTTGGCGGCACCTTCGCCGGCAACGACGTTAGCGAGAATGATGCACACGGCGGTGGCGCAACATTTGATAGCATCGCGGTGATTACTGGTACGCGCTTTGCAGAAAATCAGGCGACCTTTGGTAAGGGCGGCGGAGCGTTTTTTGCTGGCACGGCGGTATTGACTGCGACGAGCTTTCTCACTAACCACGCCAGCAGTGGCGGCGGCGCATATTTCTCAAGTACCGCTCAACTGCTTAATCCGAGTTTCGTTGGTAATACGGCCGGTGGCGGCGTCGGTGGGGCTTATTTTTGGGGAACGACGGCCGTAACTGGTGGTCTGTTTAGTCATAACTCTACAACCTCAAGCGGTGGCGGCGCTTTGTTTCGGGGGCCAGCCAACGTAACCGGCACAGTTTTTTATCGTAACAGTAGCAGCTTTGGGGGTGGGGTATTTGTCGTGGGGCCAACGGCTGTTTTGCGCAATCTACTTGTCTTGACCAATACCGCGACCTTTGCCGGCGCGGCTGTGTATTTTGGAGAAGGCGTCCAGGCGATCTTAGAGAATAGCGTCCTGGCTGATAATTACGTGACAGATCCAGAGGAGCAGTCTGTCGTGAAGGTCAACAGCGCAACCACGCAATTAGTTGGCCGACACAACACGCTAGTGGCGATTGCACCCAATACTACCGTCGCTGTGGGAGTTAGTCTATCAGCCACGGCCACACTCACCAATACGTTGTTCGATGGCTTTGAGATTGGTCTACTGGCTAGTACCGGCGCGCAAGCCAGCCTAGACGGCGTACTCTGGTCGAGTATAACCACGCTGACCCAAGGGACTGGTATTAGTGTGACACAGGCTGTCTCTGGCGCGGCGGCATTTGCTGACGCAGCTGCTGATGACTACCATCTGACGCTGGCGAGTGCCGCGCTGGATGCCGGTATGCCGACCAGCTTGAATGTCGACTTTGAAGGCGACCCGCGACCAGTAGGGGCCGCGCCTGACTTAGGTGCGGACGAATATATCGCCAGTATTCCAACGGCCCCCACGGCTGCTGACGATAGCGCCAGCACGCCGGAAGACACACCCATTTTGCTGAGCGTACTCAGCAACGATAGCGACCCGAATAGTGATGCGCTGACGATCAGCGCTGTCGGCTTACCCAACGTGGGCAATGTAGCAGCAGTGAATGCCGCGACACAAGTTGCCTATACCCCCAGCCTGAATTTCAATGGCGAAACTGTATTCACCTATACAGTGACGGATGGCACGTTCTTCGCTACCGGCCGGGTGACGGTGACGGTCACGCCGGTCAATGATAACCCAACCGTCACCGCGCCGGCTGACCTGATCATCCTGGTCAACAGCAGCATCGGGCCGCTGCCTTTCACCGTGGACGATACCGAACAGGGCGGGGCGGTGACGGTCACGGCTAGCTCGTCGAACCAGGCGCTGGTGCCAGACGTTAGTATTTTGCTAGGCGGCAGCGGCCTCAGCCGCACGGTGATGGTGACGCCGACGGCAGGCATGACTGGCGCGGTGACTATCACGCTTGTGGTAGACGATGGCGCGGGCGGCATGGCCCAAGACAGCTTCGTACTGACGGTCAAACCCTATGCGCTATATTTGCCGCTGGCGATTGGGCTGGAGAGCCCACCCACCGGGAACCGCCGGCCGGCGAGGGGCGTCTTGGAGGCATAGAGCTGCCGGCAGCAATTGGGAATGCCGCGCGGCCGGGGAGGTTGTATGCGGCGCTGGTTGTTTCTCAGCATGCTGATGGGGTCGTTGCTGGCGGCCTGCGGCCAGAATGGGCCGGGGGCGACGGCGACGCCCACGGCGGGCGCGGGGCCATCGGTGACGCCGACGCAGATTGATCAGGCCGCCACGCCGACGCCAACCGTTGGGCCGGCGGTGACGGAGGCGGCGCCGACCGCCACGGCCATTGCTGATGGGTTGGGGGCATGGTTGGGCACGCCGGACCCCAACCCCAACTGCCCGGACCATTACCCGTGGTTCTTCGATAACCCGGCCGATGAGTGCGCGGGCGTCGTCTTGAACACCTGGGTGGCCTGGCAGCCGTTTGAGTACGGGCTGATGGTGTGGACCCAGGAGGGCGGGCGCACCTATGTGCTGCGCGACGACGGCTCGCCCTTCAAGCCCTATCAACTGGTGAGTGACCCGGTGGGGGTGCCGCTGCCTGAGCCGGACGCGAGTATTGTGCCGCCGGCGGGCTTGTATGTGCCCGAGCGCGGCTTTGCGCTGTTCTGGCGCAACCTGGTGCCTGGGCATGAATGGGTGCGCGAGCATTTGGGTTGGGCGACCGCGCCCGAGGCCGCTTATTCGTCGTTCTGGCAGTGCCGCACAGAGGCCTCGATTGCGGCGACGCTGGACGGGGCGCGCTGCTATTTGCTCGGACCGCGCGATGAGATCATTGTGCTGGCGGAGAGCGCCGGCTGGTGGACCTACGTGCAGCGGGCGGTGCGCTGAGGGCGGGTGAGCAGACGGGCAGAGCAAAAGAAAGCGAAAAAGGCTGGTCAAACGCGCTAGTTCGGTCAGAGGGGTGGGTGGGCTGGCATCGTTCGAACCGCTGAGATAGCCAAACTTGTGGGCTATCTCAGTTTTTTGTTGGGCCGGCCGGCCCGAAACTTAAAAAACTGTCACAGGGGCGGCGCGAGGCGCTTAAAGCCTTGACCGCTTTGGTATAATGGATTAGAACTTTTGTCCGGATTTTCTCCGGCCGTGTCTGCGTAAGGTCCCCATCTATGCCCCAAGACAAAATCGTGGTGGTTGGTGCGCGTGAGCACAACCTCAAGAACATCACTGTTGAAATTCCGCGCGACAAAATGGTCGTGATCACCGGCCTGAGCGGCTCGGGCAAGTCGTCGTTGGCGTTTGACACCATCTTCGCCGAGGGCCAGCGTCGCTATGTGGAGAGCCTGTCGGCCTATGCGCGCCAGTTCCTGGGCCAGCTGGAGAAGCCGGATGTGGACCACATCGACGGGCTGAGCCCGGCCGTGAGCATCGACCAGAAGGGCGTCAGCCGCAACCCGCGCTCGACGGTGGGCACAGTGACCGAGGTGTATGACTACCTGCGCCTGCTGTTCGCGCGGGTGGGCACGCCGCACTGCCCGCTGTGCGGGCGCGAAGTGCGCAGCCAAAGCGCCGAGGAGATTGTGGACCTGGTGCTGGCCTACCCGGCCGCCAGCAAGGTGCTGGTGCTGGCGCCGATCATCCGCGAGCGCAAGGGCCACCACCAGCCGGTGTTTGAAGACCTGCGCAAGAGCGGCTTCACCCGCGCGCGCGTGAACGGCCGCGTGATGGACCTGGGCGAAGAGATCGAGCTGGACCGCTACAAGCAGCACTCGATTGAGGCGGTAGTGGACCGGCTGGTGATCCCGGCCAAGCCCGAGGCCGACGCTGGCGAAGACGCGGACGCTTACAAAGAGTTTCAAAGCCGGCTGACTGACTCAATCGAGACGGCGCTGAAGCTGGGCAACAGCACGCTGATCATCAGTGAAGTGTCGAACGCGGACGCACCGGAAGACCGGCTGTACAGCGAGAACTTCGCCTGCCCGTTTGACGGCATCAGCCTGCCGGAGATCGAGCCGCGCACGTTCTCGTTTAATACCCCGCACGGCGCCTGCCCCGACTGCCAGGGCCTGGGCGTGAAGCTGGAGATCGACCCGGACCTGATTGTGCCCGACCCGACGCAGAGCGTGAACGGCGGCGCGATTGCGGCCATGGAGTGGCGCAACTCGATTGAGAATGGCGGCTATTACTTTCAGGCGCTGGAGGCGGCCGCCACGCAGTACAAGATCGACCTGGACGCGCCGTTTAACAAGCTGAATGATGAGCAGCGCCGCATTCTGCTGTATGGCACCAACGGCGAGAAGGTGCGCATCCACTATAAGAGCCGCGACGGCCGCTCGGCGGTGTGGGAGACGCCCTATGAAGGCGTGATTCCGAACCTGCGCCGGCGCTACGAAGAGAGCACCAGCGACTACATCCGCGAGAAGATCAACGAGTATATGTCGGAGCGGCCGTGCGAGACCTGCCACGGCAAGCGGCTGCGGCCCGAGGCGCTGGCGGTGACGGTGGCGGACGTGGGCATCATTGACGTAACCAGTTGGCCAGTGCTGCGCACGCTGGAGTGGGCGGGCAAGCTGAAGACGATGTTCACGCCGCGCCAGCAGAAGATTGCCCAGCAGATCATCAAAGAAATCAACGCGCGGCTGAAGTTCCTGGTCGACGTGGGGCTCGACTACCTGACCCTGGGGCGCACGGCGGCCACGCTGAGCGGCGGCGAGGCCCAGCGCATCCGCCTGGCCACACAGATCGGCAGCCAGCTGATGGGCGTGCTGTATGTGCTGGACGAGCCCAGCATTGGCCTGCACCAGCGCGACAACGCCCGGCTGATCCGCACGCTGCAAAACATGCGCGACCTGGGCAACACGCTGCTGGTGGTGGAGCACGACGACGAGACGATCCTCGCGGCCGACTGGGTGGTAGACCTGGGCCCCGGCGCGGGCGAGCTGGGCGGCAAGCTGATCTTTGAGGGCACGGTGGAGCAGCTGCTCAAAGATAAGAAGAGCATCACCGGCGAGTACCTGAGCGGCCGCAAGAAGATCGAGCTGCCCAAGGAGCGGCGCAAGGGCAACGGCAAGGCGCTGGTGGTCCGCGGCGCGCGCGAGAACAACCTGAAGAATATCGATGTGAGCATTCCGCTGGGCATGCTGGTGTGCCTGACGGGCGTGAGCGGCTCGGGCAAGAGCAGCCTGCTGGTGGAGGTGCTCTACAAGCGGCTGGCACAGGTGCTGCACGGCGCGCACGAGCGCCCCGGCGGCCACGGCGGCCTGGAAGGCGCCGACGCGATCGACAAGATCATCAACATCGACCAGAGCCCGATTGGCCGCACGCCGCGCAGCAACCCCGGCACCTACGTGGGCATGTTTGACGAGATCCGCACGCTGTACGCCGGGCTGCCCGAGAGCAAAGTGCGCGGCTATAAGAGCGGGCGCTTCAGCTTCAACGTGAAAGGCGGGCGCTGCGAGGCCTGCCAGGGGCAGGGGCAGGTGCAGATTGAGATGCAGTTCCTGCCGGACATCTTTGTGCCGTGTGACGTGTGCCACGGCGCACGCTTCAACCGCGAGACGCTGCAAGTGCGCTTCAAGAATAAGAATATCGCCGAGGTATTGGCGCTGAGCGTGGATGAGGCGCTGGGCTTCTTCGACGCGCACCCGAGCATTCGGCGCAAGCTGCAAACGCTGCAAGAGGTGGGGCTGGGCTACATTCGCATTGGCCAGCCGGCGACGACGTTGAGCGGCGGCGAGGCGCAGCGCACCAAGCTGGCCAAGGAGCTTTCGCGCCGCAGCACCGGCCGCACGCTGTATGTGCTGGACGAGCCCTCGGTGGGCCTGCACGCGGCGGATGTGCACAAGTTGGTGGAGGTGCTGCAGCGCTTCGCCGACGAAGGCAACACGGTGCTGATCATTGAGCACAACCCGGAAATCATTAAGGTGGCCGACTGGCTGATTGACCTGGGGCCGGAGGGCGGCGACCGCGGCGGGTATGTGGTGGCGACGGGCACGCCGGAGCAGGTGGCGAAGGTGAAGGAGAGCTACACGGGGCAGTTCTTGAAGAAGTACCTGGACCCGGATTACACGCCGGTGGCGGCGTTGAGTGGGAACGGGCACAGCAAGGTCAACGGCAATGGGAAGGCGAATGGCACGAAGGCCAAGCCGGCGGCTAAGGCTGGGGTGAAGAAGAAGTAAGGCGCGTCAGGGTATGAAGAGAAATCAAAACCGCCGGAGCAGCGCTGCTCCGGCGGTTTTATTGTCCAACCTGTAACTGCGCCTAGCCTTAGTCGTCGGGCGTCAGCGGCTTGCCCAGCAGGCTCATGCCGTGCTTCTCAAAGATGGCCGCGATGGTGGCGCGGTCGGCGCCGCCGCGCGCGGCCGGGCCAAGCTCTTCATAGAATTTGTGGCCGCCGCCGGGCGTGTAAACCACAATCACCTCGGCTGGCTCATCCGTCAGGTTCAGGAAGGCGTGCGGCACCTGCTTGGGCAGATAGGCGAAGCCGCCCGGCTCCAGGGTGTAGGTCGCCTCGCCAATGCGGATTTTGAAGCGGCCCTTGAGCACGTGGATGGTTTCTTCCTGCAGGTGGTGCACGTGCAGCGGCGGCCCGCCGTGCGGCGCGACCTCGACGATAAAGTAGTCGAACGCGCCGCCGGTGTCTTCGCCCGTCACTTTAAAGATCAAATCACGCCCCGGGCCTGATTGCAGCCGCAGCCCCGCCCCCTCCGCCCACACGACATATTCGCTGACCATGGCAAGCTCCTTAGTGGTCTATGGCCGACAGCCGGCGCACACGGAGAAAGTTATGCGACGCGGACCAGCACGCCTAGCGTGCTAAAGAGCGCCGCTAATAACCACAAGGCCGGCCCCAGCAGGGCGGGGCGCAGCGGCAGGTAGCCGGGCCGCACGATGAAGAGCAGAAAGCCCACATCGGTGACGGTGGCCGTGAGCAGGTTGAGCCAGTAGCCCAAGGGATCGTTGCGCCAGTTGAACCAGACGGCGACGACGAGCACGAAGACGGCGAAGTAGGCCAGGTTCCAGGCGGCCTGGTAGAGGCGGCCTTGGGCGGGGCCGGCTGGCTGGCGCGCGGCTAGCTGCCGCACCCGGTCGGCGGCCTGCAAGTGCAGCAGCCCCCACGCCATGTAGCAGATCGCGCCCAGCTGGTACATCGGTCACCTCGTCGGTCGGCGAAACTGTGTTACAATGCTGATTATAAGCTTCCTAATTACTTTGTCAATAGGCTAACTATACGATGGCTAATGAAATTCATCGCCCGGTTCACATTGCTCCCGATTTTGAAGACAAATTCCCCGACGCCAGCGCCCAGGCCACTGAGACGGCCATGAACCTGGTGCGCACCGCCGACCTGCTGGTCAAGCGCATCGGGGACCTGGTGCAGCCGTTCGATCTGACGCCGTCATCGGGGTTGGTGCTGGGCATGCTGGCCGACGCGGGCGCACCGCTGCCGCCCAACGAGATCGCCGCGCGCCTAATCATCAGCCGCGCCACGGTCACCGGCCTGCTCGATTCGCTAGAGCGGCGCGGCTATATCGAGCGCCAGCCGCACGCCAGCGACCGGCGGATGCTGCTCATCGCGCTGACCGAGGCCGGCTCCGCGGTGGCGCAGCAGTTCCGCGAGGTGGTGCACCGCCGGCAGCGCGAGTGGCTGGGGGCGCTCAGCGGGGCTGAGCAAGACCAGCTGCTGGCTACGCTGCACCGGCTGCAAGCCGCGCTGTCATCAGAGGGGGAATAAGGACGCAGCGCACTTTTGAACGCCAAGGTTAAATAAAACCGCCGGAGCAACGTTGCTCCGGCGGTTTTGTTATCGGCGCAACAGGTGCTGTCAGGCCAGCGAGAACACCGGCTCAGACTGCGTGGCGTCGACGGTGACGCTCGGGCGGCGCGGCTCCAGCGTCATCTGGATGTTCGGGTTGGGGCGCAGGGTGAGCGCGGCGTGCGGCGTGATGGTTTGGCCCGGCACCAGGCGCAGGCGGTAGCGTTGGGCGATGGTGGCCAAGATGAGCACGGCCTCCATGATGGCAAAGTTGTTGCCGATGCACACGCGCGGGCCGGTGCTGAAGGGCAGGTAGGCGCCCTTGGGCAAGAGCTTCTCGTTCTCGCGGCTCAGGCGCTCGGGGCGGAAGGCCTCCGGCTCGGGGTACCAGCGCGGGTCGCGATGGATGACCCAGGGGCTCATGCTCACGATCATGCCTTTCGGCACCACGTAGTCACCTAGCTGCGCGTCTTGCATGGCCAGCCGCGCGAAGGACGGGATGGGCGGGTAGAGCCGCATGGACTCTTTGATCACCATCTCGGTGTAGGCCAGCGCGCGCAGGTCGTCGGTGGTCGGCAGGCGGCCGGCCAGCACGCGGTCGAGCTCGGTGTGGAGCTGCGCTTCCACTTCGGGGTGCTGGGCTAGCAGATACCAGGTCCAGGCCAGGGCGTTGGCGGTGGTCTCGTGGCCGGCCAGCACAATGGTGACGGCTTCGTCGCGCAGCTGCTGGTCGGTCATGCCGTGGCCGGCATCGTCGCGGGCCCGCATCAGCATCGAGAGCAGATCGCCGCGGTCTTCGCCGGAGGCGCGGCGCTCGTTGATCATGCCCAAGACAATGCGGTCCAGGTCTTGCACAGCGGCCTTGCGGCGGCGGTTGCCGCTGGTGGGGATCCAATCGGGGATGACCTGGATCGGCGATTGGATGCGCTTGGTGGTGACTTCGAGAATGTCGGTCAGGGCGGCGCCGACGCGGCCGGCGTCTTTCTCAATATCGGCGTCAAAGAGCGTCTTGGCCACCACGCTGAGGGTCAGCTGCATCATGTCGGCGTTCACATCGCGCGTGGCGCCGGGCTGCCAGCCGGCCAGCAGGCGCTGGGTGTACGCCACCATCACGTCGGCATAGGCCTGGATGCGGCGCGTGTGAAAGCTGGGCTGGGCCAGCTTGCGCTGCCGGCGCCAGAAGTCGCCGTCGCTGGTGAGCAGGCCGTTGCCCAGGAAGTAGGAGAGCAGCTCGCGGTAGATGGGGGCCTTGTAGAACTTGTCGGCCTGCTCCACCAAGACCTGGTGCGCGTAGGCCGGGTGGCTGATGAAGTAGGCGTGCCGGTTGACCCAGCGCATGTGCACGATATCGCCATAGGTGCGGGCCATATAGGTCTCGTAGCCGAGCGGGTCACGCGCATAGCCGGGCAGGTGGCCGAGGATCAGGTTGCCGGGAGGGGTCGGGGGGAGTTTGGTCGCCATAGCTTGCCTTTATTGACACCGTGTACTATTATTTACTCGCTGTACGGAAACCACTATAATCCGATTAGAAACGTCGTCAATAGCCAATTGACTCAGCCCGTACCATAGTTGACACATGTCCATAAACTCTCCAACTGCCGAGAAAAAGCTTGATCCGCGCGTGATTCGCACTCGCCAATTGCTGCGCGAGGCGCTGGTGGCTGTCATTTTGGAGAAGGGGTTGGACGCGACCAGCATCCAAGACATTACTGACCGGGCCGGGCTGCGGCGGGCGACGTTCTACCTGCACTACCGCGACAAGGACGAACTGCTGTTGAGCATGCTGCGCGACATTTTGGATGAGCTGATGCAGCAGATGGCGGCGCTCTCGCCGCAGGCCTTCACGCCCGAAACGCAGCGGGCCGAAGATGAGCTGACCTTTCGGCATGTGCAGGCGCGCGCCGATCTCTATCGGGCGATCTTGAGCGGGCAGGGCGCGGCTGAGATCACGCGCGCCATTCGCGACTTTGTGGCCGGGCGCATCCGCGAGAACTGCGCGCGGCGCTACCCAGAGCGCGAGCTGGCGATGCCGCTGGAGGTGGTGGCGAACTACCTGGCAGCGGTGAAGCTGAACATGGTCATCTGGTGGCTCGACCGCGACATGCCCTACAGCCCCGAGCAGATGGCGGAGATGTGCGCGCGGCTGACGATGCACGGGGCTGGGCCGGTGCTGGAGCCGGCGGGAGCGGGGTGAGGTCGGCTGTAGTCGCAGGTTAGGACGGGAAGAAGAAACGGGCTGGCCGCAGCACTACGACCAGCCCGTTTTAGTTTTGCAGAGAGCGTCTGCGCCAGCTGCCGGTTAGTTGTTATTGGGCCGCTGGCGGTGTGGTCACGGTAATGCCATAGTAGTCGCTGTAGCAGGCGCTGACCCAGTGACCGGGATCAGCCTGAGGCTCTTCGAGCCCGAACGGGTTAGCCAGTAATGTAATGACGGCGGAAGTGGCCCCCGATTGGCGGGCCGCCAAAATCGTGGCGTGGTTTTGGTCCCAGCCGCGCGCATAGTTGACGTATATCTCGCGGTTGTTCACCGTGACCTGGGCCGTGCGCAAGGTGTTGGCGGCAAAGACAGCAACGACAACCGCCATGGCCAGCAGCAGCCCGCGCCGCTCGCTTGGCGTTTGCAGCGCATCGGCGCGCAGTTGGCGATAAAGCTGGCCGACGGCATAACCCCAAACGGTTAAGCCAATCGTCAAAACATACATCACCACCAACATATTGCGTTCATTCGGAATTGTGGAGGTAGCATAGGCTGCGGGCGTGACGGCGACGGCCATCAAAGCCAACGTCACCACCGGCACCCACAGCACGGTGCGCAGCACGGCCTGGGGTGAGTTGAGCAGCCAGCCATCTTTGCGGGCCAGGTTCGCGCCGACCAACGCCGCGACGGCCGGCAGGCCAATGATGTTCAGCGGCTCTTTGGCCAGCGTGCTCAAAACGACTTGTTTGGTAAAGGTTAGCACATAGAGCCCCAGCGTCAGCAGATCAGGCGGTGGCGGCGAAAACGATTGGCGCACTTTGTTGCCGGGCGCAGCCGCGACAATAAGCAGCGCCAAAGCGGCCCCCAACAGCGCCGCTAGCAGGAGCGGCAGAATTTGCCGTTTCTGCTCCCTGGAACCGAGCAGACCGAAATAGGCCGCCCCTAACGCCAGCGTGGCGCATTGCACGATGACAATGGTTTCGCTAAAGCCGCCAATGATTAGATTGAGAACAAAACTAAATAGCAACAGGCCGGCAGCTGTCCAGCCGCGCAAGGGGCGTTGCTCGCGCCATTTGAGGAAGGCAAGAAAGAACGTAAATAGAATCAGCGGGATGCCGTAATTGTTGAGACCGGTGGTCCAATATACGGTTTGACCGATGATAGGCGTATTGTCGAGGGTGACGAAGAGGACCAAGAGCGGCACAAGGACCGTCATCCAGAGCCGATAACGTGCATAGACGCCCCGGCTGAATTGAAAGGCGATCAGCCCCAGTGCTACCAGCCAGAGGATGAGCAGCAACGGCGACCACCAGGGCGCAATCCATGGCCCGACGTATGCGCCCAGGGCGCCATCAACCCAATCGGCGGAGAAGCGGCCCGACCAGCGGTTGTATTCGCTGATGACCATGCCAATCGAGCCCAGGCGCAGGGTCACGGCGGCATGGCAATAACTATCAGCCATGAAGCGAGACAGGGAGCCGAGGTATAGATGGGCGAGGACACCCAGCCCAGTAACTACTGTCACGCTGGCCAGGCCAAACACGGCCCAGCCATGGCCCGAGAGGCCTTCAGGTTCATCAAAAGATTGGGCAGGCGGCATTTCTGGATTGCCTCAATTGAGTCACTGATACTACGCGAGATTTGCAGCAAACTCTACCACAACGTTTCTACTGAGAAAAAAGGCGGAACGATTAAGGTCACTGGGAGCGATTTGACGAAACGCGGCATGTTTCGGGCGATACAATTGTCCGCAGACCCCGCCGCAGTAGGGCGGCGCTGGTCATGAGAGGAGCGAACCGGTCATGAGCCCGACCAAGACCACACCCAAACCCAAAGCCGCCATTCGGCGGTTTGATATCTTTGCCGAGTACAAGCGCCAGGAGGCCATTGCTGACGGCCAGCCGGCCGACCAGGCCAAAGGCTATGGCCTGTGGGTGGCCAAGATCGTGGCGGCGCGGCGCTTTGGCAAGAAGGAGCCGGCCGGTGATGGCAACGGCGATAAAGCCAAGCCCAAGCCGCGCGGCAAGTGGCGCAAGCTGGATGACAAGCCGCAGACCGACGAGCTGTTTGACCACGAGATTGTGGAGCGTATGGGGGTGACGTTTTACAAGCGCGTCTTCTCACCGGCCATCCGCAAAGCCATCGCGGATGGCGCCAGCTACGAAGCCATGCGCGATACGCTGCGCGAAGGCTGGAAGCCAGACGCGTAGCGCCTGACAGCCCTAAACAAACGAACGGCCGGAGTGATCTCCGGCCGTTTTTTATTGCGCGAAGGGCTGAGCGAGACAGGTCAGGCCAGCCAGCCGCCTTTGAAGCCGGCGCGGCGCAGGCCGGCCACCAGGGCGGGGCTGCGGCGGGTGAGGCCCCAGATCAGGTCGGAGAGGTAGTTCTCGATCATCAGCGCCATGGGGGCCATGTTGATGCCGAAGTGATAGGGCGACACCCAGCCGATGGGACTGGGCGTTTCGACCGGCACCGTGCGGTTGAATGAGTTTTTGTAGCCGTAGGGGTCAGGCCGGTGCAGCTTGATGCTGCTGAAGTAGCGCACGGCCGGCAGCACGACCTCGGGTGCGAAGGGCAGGCTGGCCACCACCGCCCAGGGCGCAATGGTGCCATCGTCGGGGCCGTCGGGCACGCCGCGGGCCACGTATTCATAAAAGGTGCGGGCCACACCGTTGATGGTCAGCGTGCGCGGGCCAGGGCCGTCGCAGGCGGTCAGGCCCCAACAATCCTCGCCATAGCCTTCAAACTCAAGCGGGTTGCGGCGGGCATATTCGCGCTGCACCAGCGTGGCGCGGCGGCTATTCTCAAAGTAGTCTAGGCCGTACGCCGCACAGGGCTCATCTTGCAGGCCACGCAGGTCGAGAAACATGTGTGAGTATTGGTGCACGAACAGCGGGCCGGCGTAAAAGTACTCGTAACCATAAATCGACTTCCAGGCAGCGTTGGCCATATAGGCCTGGTAACACTCGGGCGGCAGGGGTCGCTCAGACGCGCCTAGCGCCAGAATGTAGAGCAGCAGCGCTTCATCATAGGCCTGCCAGTGATAGGGCAAGAAGCCGCTCTCGGGCAGCCAGCCGTGGGCCAAGCAGGCCGCGCCGTTGAGGGCCCAGTGCCAATCGACGCGCTGGTAGAGCGCCTCGGCCAACTGGCGCAGCTCGGCTTCGGCGGCGGTGTCCTGGTCGAAGTAGGCGGCGGCCACCAGCGCGCCGGCCAAGAGAAAGGCGCTATCAATGGTTGACAGCTCGGTGTTGAAGGCACGCCGGCCGGTGGCCCGATCGAGAAAGTGATAGTAGAAGCCGCGGTAACCGGTGGCGTCGGGCGCGGTGCTCTGCGGGCTGTTCCACAAAAAGCGCAGGGTCACGCCGGCCCGCTGGGCGGCGTCTGCGCGGCTGAGCAGGCCTAGTTCCACGGCCACAGGGTAAACGGCCAGCCCCATGCCGGTGGTGGCAATGCTGGCCGGCCAGCCGGGGCGGGTTTTGTCTGATACCAGGCCGGTGGTGGGGTGGGTCTCTCTTAGAAAATACTCAACCGCTTCACGCTGAATGACGCGCAGCAGCTTGAGATCGTGCGGGGTGTGCACAGGGGCGAGCGTGCGGGCAGCCATAGCAGGGTCGCGCAGTACCTCCGGGCCGGCAGGGTGAGCAGCCGCTGATGAGCATGCTCAATCATACTACGCAAGCGATGGCCGATTAGATTTTTAGACGAGGCTGCGGCGAAGACCCGCCCGACCGCCGCCCGGCATCATCCGGGCAGCGGTCGAGCTGGTGCATAACAGAGCGTTACGGCAGGCAGGGCGCCGTCTGGGTGCCCATAGCGGCTTCGGTTTCGCTCATTGCCATCATCTGCATGGCTTCTTCAGTGGCGTGCATTTCCAGCATGGCCGGGTCTTCAGTGGCCGGTGGCATCGCGGTGGCGGTCTCGGCCATATGCATCATCTCCATGGCGGCCTCGGTAGCGGCCATGTGCATGTCGTCCATCAGCGCCGCGCAGGCTGTCTCGGTCTCACTCATCGACATATCACCCGAGGCGGCTTCGGTCTCGGCCATGTGCATGGACTCTTCGGTGGCCATCATCATCCCGGCCGATTCGGTTTCGGCCATATGCATGGATTGGTCGGTCGCCATCAGCAGGGCGGCATCGGTGGTGGCCTGCGTATCAACGGCAGGTGTGCAGGCGGCTAACAGCAGGCCGGCCGCGGCCAGGGCAGCAGCGGCGCGCAGGCGCGTTGAACTCAAGATCGTGGACATCAGCGTCTCCATCTTCGCACTAGGGTTTTGTGGGCCGGCCAGCCGTTGAGGCTCAATCTATGGCGGAGTTCTTACGGTGAGCTTGCCAAAGTATTACGGCCACCCACCGCGAATCAAAACAGCCGCCGGGGCAAGCATTGCCCCGGCGGCTGGGAGGGCCGCAAGAAAAGCGTGGCGCTTAACTACTGGTGACGGTGCGGTTCTTGGAAAACTCAGAGGTGTTGCCCGCGCCATCGGTGGTGGTGGCCGTGACCGTTTGGCCCACGTTCACGCCGCTGACGGCCACGCTGAAGTTGCCGCTGGCGTTGGCGGTAGCCGAGCCGATGAAGGTCTTGCCCTCGCCCCAGTCGCTGGCGCCGCTGTCAGCGATGAAGACCTCCACGGTGCAGCCGGCGCAGGCCGTGCCGCTGACCTGGCTGGGCGTGGCGGCGGTGAGCACCGGCGCATCAACACCCTGGTTGGGTCCGGTGGTGGGCACATTGGGCGGGTTGACGCCGCGTGGGAACAGCTCGATGCCCCAGGAGCCATTGTTGTAGATCGAGTTGCGGGTGATCGTGTTGAAATCAGCGCCGTCGCCCTCGATCTTGATGCCGGCATTGGTGTTGAAGGCAATGATATTGCCGGGGCCGATCATGAGATTGTGGCCCTTGATCCAGATGCCGAAGGTGTTGGGGATGGCCGCGCCATTGAGACCCACGCCGATGCGGTTGTTGCGGATGACGTTGGCGCCGGTGTGGTCATCATAGACTTCCAGGCCGCCCATGTTGTTGCCGCCGATGACGTTGTTAGCCACGGTGTTGCCGGTGGCGCCGTCTTCGATCATCAGGCCGCGGCCCAAGTTGTGCGACCAGCTGGGCGCGGCGTTGCCGGTGAGGTCGGTGCCGTAGTAGTTGCCGATGACCTGGTTGCCGGTGGTGCCGGAGGTGTGCGAGAGCTCTTGGCCGCTGTCGTCATTGCCGGAGGCCACGTTGTGCTCGTACTGCGCGGTGCCGCCATAGGTGTTGAAGGCCGCGCCAAAGTTGATATCGAGCCCGTGCTTGCGGTTGGGCAGCCGGTTGGTGCCGGCCGGGTTGAGGCCGATGATGTTGTTCTGCACCACGTTGTTATCGGTACCCTCGTGCCACAGGCCCAGGCCATGCCGGCCGTTGCCTGAGATGACGTTGCGGTCGGCCAGGTTGGGCCGGCCGATGATGTTGTTGTGCGCGCCCTGCTCGACATGCACGCCATGGGCGCTGTTGAACAGGGTGCCCGTGCCGTAGGTGCCGGCGGCATTGGTGCCGATGAAGTTGCCCACGATGACGTTGTTGCTGGCGCCGCTGCCGAAGACCCAGAAAGGCCGCTGGAGCTGGTAGAGGGCCAGGCCTTTGACGACATTGTTGGCGGAGGTCAGCCGCAGACCGTCAAAGCCATTACCGCCGGCGCCCTGGATCTGGATGCGGATGACGGCGTTGTCGGCGAGTTGGGCGGTGTTCGGTGAGGCCCCCGGCTGGGAGTAGCCATTGATGGTGGTGCCGCCGCCGCTGAGGCTCGGCAGCTGGCTGGCCGGCGCAATCGTCTGCACGCCGCTGCCGGGGATGTTGAAGTTGATGGTATCGGCTCCGGCGTGGGCATTGGCCTCTTGAATGGCCGCGCGCAGGGTGCACACGCCGCCGGCCGTCAGGCACACGTTGTTGCCGATATTCTTATCGGCCTGGTCGCCGGTGGAGTTGACCGTGTAGGTCGACTCGGTCGCCTGCACCTGGGTGGCGGCTTCCGCGCCAAAGATCAGCGGCAGAAAGCTCATGGGCGGCAGGATCGGCGGTTCGGCGGGCGGCTCAACCGTCACCGCGCCAAAGTTGGCGGCCAGCAGCTGTAGGTCGGCCACATCCACGCAGCCGTCGTGGTTCACATCGCGCGTGGGGTCGGGCAGGGCGCCGCAGGCCTGCTGGCTCTGGCGCAGCAGCGTCCATTCCAGCGCTACTTCCATGGCGTCGGCATGGTCGACCAGGTTGTCGCCGGTGAGGTCGAACGGGCCGCTCGCGGCCAGGCCTTGACCGTCAGCAGCAGCGGGCGTGAGCGCCCACATGCCGGCGGGCGCAGCGTAGGTGGGGCCGGCACCGGCCTCGCCCACTTGAATGGTCACGGCCGGCTGCGGCACAGCCACGGCTACCGGGCTGCCGGCCGCGTCGACAAACTTCAGTGCGTCCAGGCGCACTTCGAGCGCGCCAGGTTGATTGGCCACCAGGTAAATGGTGGCCAGGGGCAGGTCGGCGGGCGCACCCAGCGTTTGAGCGGCTGGGCCGACGCCGCTGACGCAATCGGCCACGGGGCAGCTAAATAAGCCTACCGTCGCGCCGGCGGTCAGGTCAACAGCGGTCAACGGGCTGACGCCGCGGCCCAGCTGGGCCAGGCCGTTGGCGCGCTGTTGCGCGCCGGCATATTCAGCAACGGCCGGATCAAAGAGCACGGCGGTTTCGTAGCCGGCGATGTCCGTCGCCTGGTTGAGCGTGAGGGTGAGGGGGATGACCTCACCGACGGCGGCTTGCGCGGGGGCGCTGAAGCTGAGCGTCGGTGCGGCGGGCTGCGCGGCGAGAGTGGGCGCAGCGCTGAACGAAGTGAGGCCAAAAGCGGCCGCCAGTGCCAGCCGGGCGGCGACCAGGCTGTGGCGGGCAAGCATCTGAGCAGATTCGGACACAGGCGTCTCCAACGGGTACCGATACAGGTGTAACCAATATATAAACGTCCAGGGCGCACCGGCGATACGGGCACTGGTACTTTGGGGCCAGTTTTATGTGCCTCGGGTACAACTTTGCGTACCAACCAAACTCTCAGAATTGCAGATTATGTCCAGCTGGTGATTCGCGTTTGGGGAATGGCAGCCACGGGAATTGACTCCCAGGTGTTCGTCGACGAGCGACAGGTTGACCTCAGTCTAGGGGCGGCCGGCCCAAGCAAGGACTGACAGAGATGGAAAGAGGCGCTACGCGCGATCGGGGTCGCTGGCGCGTGGCCAAGCGCCTACGGGCCGATGACCGGCGTCGAGGTGCGGCACAAAGTCGGCGTCGAGCTGGGGGTCGGCCCAGCGCGAAGTGGGCGACATGCCGCCGGCCGTAAATTCCACCCGGCCGCCCCAAAAGATATTGTGGTCTTCGGTGAGCGGCGCGCGGAAGAAAGCGGCCTTGAGCTGGCCCACTAAAATGTTGGCGCGCACGATGGCTTCGGGGTGACCGCTAATCAGCGCCTGGCTGCCCGCGCCGGTGAGAACAATGGTATTGTGCGCAATCAGCGTACGCTCCACAGGGCCAAAGACGCCGTGGCCGTGGATGTTGGGGCCGCGCCCGTTGGGACGATCGCTGACGATGAGGTTGCCGGTGTAGGCGTTGTCGGCGCTGTTGGCGGCCGGGTCTTTGCCAAACTCGCCGTTCTTGCGGTGGCCGTAGGCCTGGTTGGCGCGGAAGGCGCAGCGGTTGGCATTGTAGAACTCGACCGGCGCGCTGTAGGTTTGCTTTTTTCCGTCGCTGACGCGCACGCACTCGACCCAGTTATTCTCGAAGAGGCAGCCGATAATTTGGTTGTCGATGCCGTGCAGCAGCACGCCCAACGCGCCCATGGCGCCGGCCGCACCCGCCAGCCGCCAGAGCACATCCAGATCGTGAAAGTGGCTTTGCGCGACGGTGATGCGGCGGGCGCTGTCGGTCAGGTAGGCGCCCAACGCCAGGTGGTCGAACTCGCAGTCTGTGACGATTACGTCGCTGCCGGTGAGGCGCAGACCGATATACCAGCCGAACTTGACGCCCGCGCCGGTGGGGTCGCGGCCGGCCGGGTTGCGATACGGATTGATCAGCGTTACGCGCAGGCCGGTGAGGCTCAGATGTTGGCCGGTGACTTCCAGGCCAAGCTGATCACCCGGCTGGCCGCGCGGGTCAAGCTGGAACGTGGGCCGCGGGCCGTCGCCGTAGCTGCCGATGCGAATCGGCGCGTCGCGGGTGCCGCGCCAGTTGGCGGCAAAGAGCCGACCGCTGCCGGCCCAGGTGCCGCCGCGCCGAAAGAGCAACTGGTCACCGGGGTTCAGCGCCGCGACCTGCGCGCGGGCCAGCGACTGCCAGGGCCAGTCTGGGTTGAGCCCGTTGTAGCCATCGAGGCCACGGGCAGCGTCAACGTAGTAGGTATTTGGCATAGCGTTTTATAGGCAGCCAGGCCCGCACCGCCTGAGGGTAATCGTATCGCTGCCTGAGACAGGCTAACAGGGGATCAATATGAGCCGAGGATTAATGGAACGACGCTGCCATTGCGCGAGCGGTTGGCCGTTGCGCCCTGACGCAGTATCCTTGGCGCTTCACACTCACCACCCCAGGGGGCACCGATGACCGAGACCAAACCCACTTCGCGCGGGCTGCTGGTCGTGCAGCTGCTGATTGTGGCCATCATCCTGGCAGGCACGGCGGCGATCATCGTCGTCATCCTGGCACAGCGGCAGGTGCGGCTGGCTGTCAGCCGCGCCGATCACAGTTACCTCACAGATGACCCGTGCGCCGCGCCGTGCTGGCAGGGCTTTCAGCCGGGGGAGACCAGCCGCGATGACGTACTGGCGACGCTCAATCAGCTAGACTTCGTGGAACCGGGCAGCGGGGTCTATGATCCGCAGGTGTTTGTCGAAGATGGCAGCGGCCAAGCACTGTCGACCATCTATTTTCATTGCCGCTATCCGCCGCTCAGGGGCTGCGGCACTGTCTATCTGCGCGACGACAAATTTCGGTCGGTCTATCTGGTGGTGAGTGAAGTGCGCTTCCGCGAGGTGATCGATAAGTGGGGCGCGCCCGACCGGCTATACAGCGCCGCTTTTACACCGGACGGCGGCGGCTGCATGCTGAAACTGGTCTGGACCAAGTTTGGCGTGAGTGCTCGCTATGACAGCTTTGATGACTCTAGCGTCTGTATGACCGCCCGCAACGGCCAACCACTGAGCCCGGATTGGCCAGTCTACGCCATTGAGATCGGGCAAGGCATCGCAAATAGCTATTGGTATGACGATGTGGACCTGGTGTGGCCGGGCGTGTCGGCACCGTGAGTGGCGGACGGCGGCGCGATTGTCGCTCTAAACCAGCCGTGCTACCATCCACGTGCCATCCCGCCTGTCCCGTTTAGACTGGAGTGATCGACATGACCCATCCCCTGGTGCGGCAGCTGCGCTTCACGCGGGCGGAGTTTCGTCGCGGGCTGGAAGGCCTGAGCGAGGCCGACGCGCAGACCCGCGTGGGCAGCATGAACAGCATCAGCTGGAATGTGGGCCACCTGGCCTGGCAGGAGCAGCGCTATTTTCTGTATCGCCTGCAAGGGAAAATGCCGATCCCCATGCTCCAAGAGAAATTCTGTTACGGCTGCCCCGCGCTGACGCCGCCCCTTGCGGAGATGTGGGCGGCCTGGGAAGCGGTGACCCGCGCGGCCGACCCGTACCTGGATACGCTGACCAGTGATCTGCTGACGGCCGAGCACCCGCTCGATGGCACCGCCGATTTCTTCACGGGCGGCAATCTGATGCAGCGCGTGATCTATCACTACTGGTATCACACCGGCGAGAATCTAGCGATCCGCCAGGCGCTGGGCCACAGCGACCTGCCGGAGTTCGTGGGCAATATTGATGACGAAGCGCCATATGTTCCGCATTAGGCCAACACTGATTGCGGCCGTGCAGAACAACGCGGCCTGGGTGGCGGCCATGCATGCCGTCCACGGCCACACCGGCGAGTGGGGGGCTGACCTGTGGCTGACGCGCGCGGCGGGACTGCCGCTGTATCCGAATGCGGTCACGCTCACGCCGGATGGGCTGCTGGCCCAAACAGTGAAGCTGCGGGCGCTGGTGGCGGCCGGGCTGCCGGCCGGCTGGAGCATTAAAGACAGCTACGCGAATTTGGACCTGAAACCGCTAGGCTTTGAGCCGCTGTTCGAGGCGCAGTGGTACGCGCGCCCGCCCGAAGGCGGTAATGGCGCGGCCGGCGTGCGCTGGAGCAAGGTGAGTGACCCGGCTGGGTTGGCCGCCTGGGAGCAGGCCTGGCGCAGCCGGGCCGGCAATGCAATGGCGGTGGCGCCGCTGTTCACGCCGGCACTGCTGGCCGACCCGAACCTGACCTTCTTGGCTGGCCGCACCGGTGAGGCCGCCGATGCGCCGATTGTGGCTGGGCTGATTGCCCACCACACCGGCGCGGGCGAGAGCGAAGTGGTGGGGCTGGGCAATATCTTTTTGCCAGAGGAGGGCGGCGAGGCGCTGCGCCCGGGCGCGCTGGCAGCGGCCGAGGCGGCCTACCCGGGGCTGCCGCTGGTGGGCTATGACCACGGCGCCGAGCTGGAGGCGATGTGGGCGCAGGGTTTTGTGGTGCTGGGGCCGCTGCGCATTTGGACATTTTCGAGTGGGAACCTCGCCTAGCTGAGTGGTGTATGCAGGGTAGATCACTCGATAGGAGAAACCCACATGCGCCGCTTAATCACTGGTTTGTTGCTGCTGACGCTGCTGCTGGCCGCCTGCGCCCCGGGCGGCGCGGCCCCGCTAGACCCTGTGCCGAACGGCCAGGTGCTGTTAGACCAGGCCAACGCTGCTTTGCCGGCCCAGGCAGAGGCCACGACCGTGCCAGACACGGCCGCCGAAGCGCAGCTGCCGGCCGAGCCGCCGGCGAGCTGCCCGGTGACAAAAGAGCCAGCGCCCTCGCTGGAGCAGGCCAATGCCCCGCACGACGGGGTGCCATATCCGGGCCAGTTTTGGTATGGGCACGACGGCTTGTGGACTGACCTGCCGCAGAGTGGCGTGTGGGCGGCGCTGCCGCACGACAGCCACGGCTATGGCAATAAGCTGTTCTTCTGGCACCGCGACTACGACTGGGACGTGGAGCCGGAGCCGCCGCTGACGATCACCGGCCGCCGCCTGGGTGCCGAGGCCGGCCCGCTGGAAGTGCCGCCGCCCACCAACGGCCAGACCGATGACCTGGGCATGTTTATGCTCTCGGGCGCGAACTTTCCGACGGCGGGTTGTTGGGAAGTGACGGCGAGCTATCACGAAGCCACGCTGAGCTATGTGATCTGGATTGCGCCGTAAGCACTGCCGCACAACAGCGCTAGCTTCTCCTCTTCAAAAATCGCCCCGCGCGGTGCAAACCGGCGGGGCGATTTTTTTAATTGACAGACCGCCAAGCGGCGGAGGCGCCTCAGTTCAGCGACCGCTCGAATCGCAGCGCTGCCTTTACTCTCCAACCCGCCTCTATCTCAGCCGTTGCTTTTCGTCACCCTCTAATTCGTGCTATGCTCGTGGCTCCGGCCGCTTGACCGCGCCCGGCTCACGAAAGGCAGGTTAACAATGGAAAACGAAATCGACTACGACGCGCTCGACCCGCTGGAGGGCTTTTGACGTGATGGCCAAACGGCGGCGCGGGTACCCCAGCGAAACGCGCGTGCAGCGCGGCGCGCGGATGGTGCACGGCGACAAGGAGCTGCTGGAGAAGCTGGGCCGGGATGACTTGTGCCCGTGCGGCTCGGGCCGCCGCTTTCAAGCGCTGCTGCCTGCGGGCGGGCCGCTATGACGGCGCCCGCCGCGACGACTACTTTTAGGGAATGATTGCAAAACCGTCCCGCCGGTTGGGCCGTCACGCACGGCCGGCGGGACGGCGTGTTTTCTGGTGCAGCGATGCCGTTATTGATTGCCAAAGCCGACGACCTGCCCGACATCCTTGAGCGCTTGCAGACCACACCGCAGCGGCTGAAGGCGTTGGCTAAAGGCCACAGTGTCGCGCGGCTGGCCGAGCGCCCCGGGCCTAAAGGCTGGTCACCAGCGGAGCACCTGGCCCACCTGCGCGCCTGCGACCTGGTGTGGACGGAGACCATCTACGCGATGCTGGCCGAAGACGAGCCGCAGCTGCCGCTGTTTCACCCGCGCGACTGGGTGGTGAAGCTCAAACTGGCCCAGTACAGTTATGCCGACCATCTGGCGGCACTGACGGCGCGGCGGGCCGAGCTGCTGCGCGTGCTGAAGCCGCTGCCGGTGGAGGCTTGGGCGCGCCTGGCCGGCATTGGCAACGGCCGAACGAATGTCTATAGCCAGGCGCTCCGCCTGGCCGGGCACGAAGACGTTCATTGCCAGCAGCTAACCGGCGAGCTGCGCTAAGCCAACACTTCAACTGCACCACAACGATCAAGGGGAGGGCCGCCACATGCTCAGAAAATTCTTTCAGTTTCCGCTCGTGCGCATCCTGGTCGGCTTTGTGCTGCTGCTGGTGGTGTATGGGTTCGGCGGCTCATTGGTGCAGCTAACAGCCGGCACGCCGTGGGTGAGCCTGCTAATCGCGGTGGCGGCTTCGGTGGCGGGCATGGCGCTTTACTATGCCTTCGCGCGCTGGTACGAGGGGCGCCACCCGGTGGCCGAGCTGGCCGCGCCGCCGGCCGCGCGTGAGCTGGCGCTCGGGCTGGCCTGGGGCGCGGGGCTGTTTACGCTGACCTTTGCGCTGCTGCTCTTGTTTGGCGCTTACAGCCTCACCGGCACCGGCACGCTGGCCGGCACCGTGCTGATCATGGCCATCGCCGTCATCTCAGGCTTTGTGGAAGAGCTGATCTTTCGCGGCGTGCTGTATCGAATTTTGCAGGAGTGGCTGGGCACCTGGGTGGCGCTGGCAATATCAGCGGTGCTGTTCGGCGCGGTACACCTGGGCAACCCCAATGCCTCGCTGATCGCAGGGCTGGCCATTGCGCTGGAGGCGGGCGTTTTGCTGGCGCTGGCCTATCAGGCCACGGGCCGCCTGTGGCTGCCGATTGGCTTGCACCTGGCCTGGAACTTTACCCAGGGCGGCATCTTTGGGGTGCCGGTATCGGGTAACAACCTGGAGCAATTGGTGGGCGGCGGCCTGCTCACCTCGGCCTGGCGCGGGCCGGATTGGCTGTCGGGCGGCAGCTTTGGGGCGGAGGCCTCGATTGTGGCGATGGTGGTGTGCTTGGCTGGCGCCGCCTACTTCTGGCGCAAGATCGTGCGCGAGGGGAAGGTGGTGGCGCCGTTTTGGGTCAAGCGCCTGGCGGCGGGCATTCCGGCGGAGGCCACACCCAGGTAGGCAGCCGACTCAATGTCGCTGGACTGCCTCGCACCTGCCCACACCGCAGGCGCGGGTCGCAGATGATGGCGTTGAGAGCAGCTATCTAACCGATCACGAAAATAGAAGGGTGGTCGGCCGCAAAGCGGTTGACCACCCTTCTATTTTTCGTCTGCTCTCTGAGTTCGGCCCCGACTGACTCGCCCAGGCGGCGCCCTAAGAAGGATCTTAACTGCCGAGCTGGGCGGCGACCTGGGCGCGGGCTTCTTCAAGCGTGAGCGTGGCGGCGGCCAGGCCGGCCAGCGGCCCGGCAAAGAGGGTAGGGGTATAGGTCACCAGCAGCAGCACATCGGCCACGGCCTCGCGGCTGAGGCCGGTGGTCACCGGCAGCGCCTGCACATAGCGAAAGTGCAGCTGATGCGCGTCGTCGGTCAGGCCAAAGTGGCCGAGGGCGGTCTTGTTGTTCAGCTCGGGCAGCCACGCGCGTACACGGTCCAGGCCATCGGCGGCAAACTGGGCCGGCAGCGGCAGGTAGTATTGCAGCAGCAGCGTGTTTTCTAACTGGTCATCGGCCACCGGATAAAACGTGACGGCCAGCTGCAGCGGGTTGGTGGCGGGCGCTTCCGGGTCCAGATTGATGAGCAGGGTGTGCAGCGGCACACTGTCTGAGCGCTCGAGCAGCTGCGTGGTCAGCCCCAGGTCGTTGACAATGTTTTCGAGGAAGCTCAGCTCGATCAGGTGGCGCTGCTGGGTGAGGTCGGCGGTCATATAAGGGGCTTAGGCCAGCTCGCGGCGCGACAGCTCTTTGACCAGCACGTTCACCTGCTTGCCGGTGTCGGGGGCGGCGGCATAGAGGGTCTCGGGCGGGCAGCCGGAGGCCTGGATGTACATCTCGACGCGCTTGACCTGCGCCCGCAGCACGGCCATCTCTTTGGCCTGCTCACCCTTATCCTTTCCAGCACATTGGGATCCTAAGCTTAGAATTCCACGTGGACAAGTTGTCGCG